>POVV01000573.1_pt1 | contig 22099 bp, 22 predicted proteins | sample 1560271 | NCBI WGS metagenome assembly POVV01 (sample SAMN08337232, study PRJNA429181) | Bioreactor metagenome, whole genome shotgun sequencing project. | biome: cows' rumen and soil; feature: anaerobic; isolation source: anaerobic chemostat enrichment culture, galacturonate as sole carbon... | reverse complement strand
ATGAAAGAGTTCTTCCGTTTACGCCGAAAATAAATACGGAGAGGTGTCCGAGTGGTCGATGGTGCTTGACTCGAAATCAAGTGTCCTGTCAAAGGGACCGTGGGTTCGAATCCCACCCTCTCCGCCAGAGAAATTAAGGCCTCGCGCAGTTTTGCGCGAGGCTATTTTTATGCTTAAAAATGAGGAAAGTTGTGTTTTTGACCCCATTTTGACCCCAATTGAAATTCATAAAGGATTATGGATGTTATCCGGAAGATAATAGCTAGTACATACCATTTTTCACCGATTGCGAGTTTTTAGAAAAGCTCTTCTGTCTTGATAATAGGGTAAAATCAAAAAGTAGTAGAATAAACTCTCGGAAACATAAACACCGATACTCGAAGAAAGCCGGTGATACGGGTATTTAGCGGCATATACTTTGGTACTTGGTGTTTGAATTTAGTAAACGAAATTTAACAAAACTAAACTATTTGCAACTAAGAGTACCGTCCAATATATTGTTAAAAGTGAGATTCTTTTGTATAATAATATGTAAATAAATTTATTTACATATTAAATTTGCCGCAAGGAGGAGCGTGGATGCAGAATAACGAGTTTGGTATTTACTTGAAGTTCTTAAGGGAAATCAAGGGAAAAACTCAAGAGCAACTCGGAGATGCGGTCGGCAAAAAGAAAATGACCATTTCCCTTATCGAAAACGGCAAAAACGATCCTCCTCAAGGTGATTTTTTAGAGAAGATTATTTCAACACTGTCACTTACCACTGATGAAGAAATCAAAATCCGTGATTTGGCGGCACTTGCGAGAGGAAGCATTCCCAGTGACATCCTAGATTATTTCATGGATAACGAAAACCTGAGAGCTGCAATCCGGCGGGCAAAAGCACAAGGTAGGGCCAATGCTGACTGGAAGAAAATATTTGGAGGCGATATATCATGATTAATTTTAACGAACAAGCCAATTTTATCTGGAGCATTGCGGACTTGCTGCGTGGTGATTTCAAACAGAGCGAGTACGGTAAGGTCATTCTCCCTTTTACAGTGCTTCGCCGTTTTGATTGTGTCCTAGCTTCTTCCAAGGCAAAAATTCTTGAAATCAACAAAACCTTAACGGTCAGTAACAAACGTCCGATTTTCAAAAAATACACCGGACATGACTATTACAACACAAGTGAATTTGATTTTGCAAAATTGATGGATGACAGCACTGCTATCGAAACGAATTTACGCGACTACATAAATGGTTTCTCCCAAGATATCCGTGAAATAATGGATAATTTTGAGATTTTTACTGTCATTGACAAATTAGCAAAAGCCAATCTGCTTTATCTGGTAGTGCAGCGATTTGCGGAAATCGATATGAGCGGTACCCGGATTGACAATCTTGAAATGGGCTATATGTTTGAGGAGTTGATTCGAAAATTCTCCGAGCAGTCCAACGAGACCGCTGGTGAACACTTCACGCCCCGTGAGGTTATTGAACTGATGGTTGAGGTTCTGCTTGACACTGATATGGCTAATATTACCACCACGGATGGCAAGGTAATTACAATTTTGGATCCGGCATGCGGGACGGGGGGGATGCTCTCGGTTGCTCAAAACAAAATGCGCGCCTTGAATTCAACCACGCAGATTATTCCTTTTGGGCAGGAGTTGAATCCTGAAACCTATGCTACCTGCCGTTCCGATATGATTCTGAAAGGCAATACCAACAGCCGTATTGTTCTTGGCAACAGCTTTAATGATGATGGCTTTAAAACGCAAAAATTTGACTATATGCTTACAAACCCACCGTTTGGCGTGGAATGGAAAAAGGTCGGACAATTTGTTAAGGATGAAGCAGCATCTAAGGGATATAACGGTCGTTTTGGTGCAGGACTGCCGCGAATATCCGACGGTTCGTTGCTGTTCTTACAGCATCTCATTTCAAAGATGAACGATAAAGAGAATGGTGGTAGCCGAATTGGTATCGTATTCAATGGTTCACCTTTGTTTACTGGGGATGCAGGAAACGGTGAAAGCGAAATTCGCCGTTGGATCATTGAAAACGATTTATTAGAGGCTATCATTGGTTTGCCGGATCAGCTTTTCTATAACACGGGAATTTCTACTTACATCTGGGTATTGACAAACCGCAAAGAAGAACGCCGTCGTGGGAAAATCCGTCTTGTTAATGGTGTGAGTTTTTATGAGCGAATGCGCAAATCCCTGGGTAATAAGCGCAACGTTATCAGCGATGCGAACCGTGCGGAGATTGTGCGCCTTTACAGCACCTACGAGCCGGACGAAAATTACATCGATTTTGATAACGAGGACTTCGGTTATCGCAAGATTACGGTGGAACGCCCGCTTTGCGATGAAAGCGGCAAGCCGGTAACCGACAAAAAGGGCAATAAGAAAGCTGATACTGTTTTGCGTAATACAGAAAAGGTGCCGCTTAAGGAAAATATCCACGATTATTTTACACGCGAGGTGCTGCCCCACGTGCCCGATGCTTGGATTGACGAAAGTAAAACCAAAATCGGCTATGAGATTCCTTTTAATCGTCATTTCTACAAATTTTCCCCTCTGCGTGACAGCTGTGTCATTATGGATGAAATTAAAGCGTTGGAAAAACGCATCCAGAAGAACCTAGCGGAGGTGCTTGCGGAATGAAACGATATGCGGAATATAAAGATAGCGGTGCGGAGTGGATTGGGGAGATACCGGAACATTATCAGATTGTACCCTTATTTTCCGTTGTAAGTGAAAACAGAGTCAAAAATAGTAGTAATACCTGTGCTAACTTGTTGAGCCTTAGCTACGGTAAGATCGTCAATAAAGATATAAACACAAATGACGGTCTGTTACCCGAAAGCTTTGAAACCTACCAAGTGGTTGAGAAAGGTTACACAATTCTTCGGCTTACTGACTTGCAAAACGATAAAAGGAGTTTGCGAAGTGGTTATGTCGGAGAAACAGGGATTATTACATCAGCGTATGTAGGGCTTGTTCCTTCAGATCGCATTGACGGAAGATTTCTTGCCAACTTGATGCATGGCTATGATGTCATGAAAATTTTCTACTCTTTGGGTAATGGCGTTAGACAGTCAATGAATTATGCAGATTTAAAATGGTTGCCAGTGGTGTTGCCACCACTATCTACTCAAAAAGCCATCGCCGATTATCTTGAACGCAAGATAGCGGGCATTGATACACTGATGGCTGATAAACAGAAGTTGATCGAATTGTTGCATGAAAATCGCAACGCCGTTATTAGCGAAGCCGTTACCAAGGGACTTGATCCGACTATCCCGATGAAAGATAGTCAGATTGATTGGGTTGGAAAAATTCCTGCACATTGGACGGTTACGAGAATTAAAAACTTGTTTTTTGTCGTAGATGAGCGAAATGCTGATGATTCCGCCATGTTACTTTCTTTGTTTACTGCAATAGGGGTAAAACCGAGAAGTGAAATGGAAGAACGAGGGAATAGAGCGGTAACTGTTATGAACTACAAGCGAGTTGTCTGTGGAGATTTGATTGTAAATAAGTTACTCGCATGGATGGGGGCAATTGCCTATTCTGAATACGATGGTGTTACCAGCCCTGATTATGACGTATATAGAGCCAAGTCGACGATAAATGTAGTTAAAGATTACTATCATCACTATTTTAGAAATACAAATTTCAAAAGCGATTGCTATAAATATGGCCACGGAATCATGATGATGCGGTGGCGAACTTATCCCGAAGAATTTTTGTCTATTCCAGTGTTGAATCCGCCTTTTGCCGAACAAGTGAAAATTGCAGAATATGTACGAAATGAATCCGAAAAAATTGATGCACTCATTTCTGACATTACCGAGCAAATCGAAAAACTGAAAGAATACCGTCAAAGCGTCATTTCTGAAGTAGTAACAGGAAAGGTGTCTGTGTGATATGACGATACAAACAAAGGAAATCACCTTTGAAAATGAAATCGAATACAGACTGATTGAACACGGCGGTTATATTCAGGGCGATCCCAAGGATTACAACCGTGAATTTGCCATCGACACGGCTGTTTTGTTCCGTTTCCTGCAGGATAGCCAGCCGAATGAATGGAAAAAACTCTGCAAAAAGCACGGGGACAATGTGAAAGCGGGTTTTCTCAGCAAGTTATTTAAGGACTTAGATGCATATGGGATGCTGCACGTTCTGCGCCACGGCGTAGTAGATGCTCCTGCAAAGTTTTCGCTCTGTTTCTTCAAGCCCGCTAGTGGTATGAATCAGACCAATCTTGCACTGTATGGAAAGAATATTCTTTCTGTAACTCGGCAGGTGCATTACAGCCTGAAACACGAAAACTCCATCGACGTAGTTCTGTTTATTAATGGATTACCCATTGCTACGCTGGAATTGAAGAACCCTGTCACCGGGCAAACTGTGGAAAACGCCAAACGCCAGTACATGAAAGACCGCGATCATCGGGAACTTTTACTTTCCTTCAAGGAACGATGTCTGGTTCATTTTGCCGTTGATACAGATGAAGTATGGATGACCACAAGGCTCAACGGCATCAACACCTATTTCCTGCCATTCAACAAGGGCAACAGCGGCGGCAAAGGCAACCCTGTGGGCGAAGGAAACTATCGTACATCTTATCTATGGGATTCGGTCTTGAAAAAGGACAGCATTCTTGATATTGTCCAGCGTTTTGTTCATTTGGAAAAGGAGAAGAAAGGCTCGAAGAAGGAAACCATTATTTTTCCCCGCTACCATCAGTTGGATGTGGTACGCAGGCTGATTGCAGATGTTCGAGAAAACGGCACTGGCTGGAATTATCTAATCCAGCATAGCGCCGGAAGCGGCAAGTCCAACTCCATTTCGTGGCTTGCCCACCATCTGTCCAATCTTCATGACAGAGATGACAAGGTAATTTTCAATAGCATCATCGTAATTACTGACCGCCTTGTATTGGACAAGCAACTGCAGGATACTATTTATCAATTCGAGCATGTGGAGGGCGTAGTTGTGAAAATCAACAAAAACGCTACTCAACTTGTCGAGGCACTAAATACAGGCAAAAAAATTATTATCACAACACTGCAGAAATTCCCATTTATTCTTGAAAAGGTGGATAGCCTTAAAGGGAAGCGATTTGCGATCATCGTGGACGAGGCGCATTCTTCCCAGACTGGCGAAGCAAGCCGCAAAATGAAAGCGATCCTCGGTGATGCTGAGGGATTGACCGAAGAACAACAGCTGCAAAAGGTTGCAGAAGAGGAAGCAAAATATGAAACCAAGCAGTCTGATAGCGAGGATGAAATTGCAAAGGAGATGTCCACCCATGGCAAGTTGAGTAATCTTTCTTTTTTTGCATTTACCGCAACACCCAAGCCAAAAACGATTGAAATGTTCGGTACCCCCGGCACAGACGGAGTTCCAAGAGCGTTTCATATTTACTCTATGCGCCAGGCCATTGAGGAAGGGTTTATTATTAATGTTCTGAAGAACTATATGACTTATGACACCTATTTTCGTATCGGCAAGAAAATCTCGGACGATCCGCGATATGAAAAGAGTAAGGCCAATAAGGCTTTGGGGAAATTCCTGAGTCTGCATCCGCATAACCTCGCTCAGAAAACGCAAATCATGGTAGAGCATTTTCGCACTGTCACCAAGAATAAAATCGGCGGCAAGGCGAAGGCCATGGTGGTTACAGGTTCTCGCTTACACGCCGTACGCTATTATATGGAATTTCAGCGTTACATCAAAAAGATGGGCTATGAGAATGAATTAGGCATACTGGTTGCATTTTCCGGCACTGTGAGCGATGGCGGAGCGGAGTACACCGAAGTCAGTATCAACAATATTAAGGAGTCGGAACTGTCTGGAAAATTTTCAAGCGGCGACTATCAGGTTCTCCTTGTGGCTGAGAAATATCAGACTGGCTTTGACGAACCGCTGTTGCACACTATGTTTGTGGACAAGAAACTGAGCGGCGTGAAGGCTGTGCAGACACTATCTCGTTTGAATCGCACCTGTTTTGCCAAAGAGGATACTTTTGTACTGGATTTTGTTAATTCCGCAGAGGAAATTAGAGAAGCATTTGCACCGTATTATGAGGAGACCACAATTGAGGAAACGACAGATGCCAACATTGTCTATGAACTTAAAACCAAACTGGATACCTTTCGAGTCTATTGGAAAAGCGAAATTGAGTCTCTTGCAAAGGCGTTTTTCAAGCCGAGTAAAAAGCAAGGTAATATGGATTTCGCCATACTGAACAGCTACCTTGATCCGGGTGTGGACAGGTATAAAGGCTTGGAGGAAACTGGGCAGGAAGACTTCAAATCCACGCTAACGAAATTTGTTCGCACCTATACCTTTTTTACCAGCATAATCCGACTAGATGATGCGGACATGCATAAATTTCATGCCTACGCCAAGTTCCTGCTTAAGAAACTGCCCAAGCGTGACGGCAATACACCGATTTTCTTAGATGACGAGGTTGCTTTGCAATACTATCGTGTGCAGAAAATCTTTGAAGGTTCAATCGCCTTGGAACATAGCGGGCCACTGACCAATAAGGTTGTTGCAGGCCAGCCAAAAGCTGAGGAGGAAAAGAACCTGCTTTCCGAGTTGATTGAGAAAATCAACGAAAGATTTGGTACGGAATTTACCAACATTGACAAAGTGCTGGAGCAGTTTGTTTCCGACATGGACGTTAATGATGAACTGCGTATGCAGGCGCGGAACAATTCGAAGGAGCATTTCCGATTCCCGTTCAACGATGCCTTTATGGACATCGTTATTGAGCGAATGGCCCAAAACCAGAAGTTCTGCGAACGTGTGCTGGATGATGAAAAGTTCGGTAATACAATAAAGGATTTGCTTGTCAGTGTTGTGTACGAGCGATTGCGGGAGCAATCACAAACCGCTGTATAAACAGCTCGGTTCGTTTGATGCAATGAATTGATATACTTGTAATTTTGAATTTATAACTGCATCAAAAACAAATTATTTTGAACGAATCTGTGCTGCAAGAAGACGTATATTATGGACAATTTAAAAACCTAAAAATCAGCTTAAAAATGGGAATCTCTTGTCCTCTGTCCGGTGGATTTTTGCAAAATCCCAGATGCATCAAGGCTTAGGTATACACTTTATTTTGCCGGACAGGGCGGACTAAGAGGACAGGACAAGATTTTCTATAATCTTAAAGTGCAGCACTTTTTAGTTTAATGTTGGCAACTTTTACAGCGGAATAATGGCTTGGCCGAGCAGCCAAGCCATATAGTTACGCCAAGTTACTTTTCCGCAACACATACTCCACAACCGCCTGCTTAGGAATCTTCCAGACCCGATTGTACCGGAATGCTTTGACCTGGCCAGATGACAATAATTGATAGGCGGCATTTTTGCCAATTGATAACATTTCACAAAACTCATCCACCGTTACGATGTCACTATATTGCTCATACATGATTTTTAAGCCCCCATTGAAATTCTTTTATTTTAATGTACAAGGCAGAGTAGAGCTTCATGACAGAGTTGGAAAAACGTAGCAAAATGCTATCCAAGACGTAATCATCTTAGACGTTTTCCAACGAGCAAATATAATTGGCGATAGCTTTTTCTGAAATCTTCCAGGCTTTGCCGACCTTGATTGCTTGTAGTTTGCGCTCGTGAATTAATTGATAAATAACATGTGAACTGACGCGCAGCATGGCGGCGACTTCTGCAACGTAGAAATATTTAAATTGGATGCCATGTATAGGCTCTATGATAATTCCTGGTTTTATATTGGCAGTAGACATAGTTTATGCCTCCTTTTCGTTATTTATCATTATGTTCGATTGAAAAAGAGGAAGATTGGTTAAACGGTATTCTGTCAGGCTTCAAAATGTCAATTATATATTATAGCTATGAAATTCATAGGTTTATTACAGATATACTGTAAATCCCTCATGAAGAATTATAGGAACATAGAAAGGCACTGACTTTTAGCGGTCAGTGCCTTTCTATGTTTTAGGGGAGGAATCGTATATGTCCAATTGTGAAGCAATGGTTCTGAAAGATTTGTCAGAGGAAAGCCTGCTCAGTGAATTTATCGCACCGACAGCGGCAAAACAATTGTTAGCGGAATACGGGGGTATCTATCATATCCTGCTGCGTACATCGGAAAAGCAATTAGCCAGTGTTAAAGGGATAAACAAAACCGGATTAAGGCGGCTTGCCTGTTTGCAAGCGGTCATCCGGCGATTGGAGGAAGAACGTACCAGACAAATAGTTCGTGTTAGCAGTCCACAAGATGTCGTAGATTACTTTTCCGATATGCGGGATTTGCAGCAAGAAGAATTTCGGGTGCTGCTCTTAGATACCAAAAATAAGATAGTAGCTAAAAAAAGAATCTTTCTCGGTACAATCAATTTTTCTCCCATGTCTGCCAGAGAAATATTCTATGCAGCCGTACAGCAAATGGCAGCCTCCGTGATTGCAGTACATAATCATCCGTCCGGTGATTCAACTCCAAGCCGGGAAGATAAGGCTGCTACCAAAACGCTGATCCAGGCTGGGAAAATATTAAACATTCCTGTTTTGGATCATATTATCATCGGTAAAAACGGTTATTACAGTTTTAAGGAAAAGGGTTGCATGGAAGCCGCGTAATCTTTTTCATTGCTCAGACGGGTAATCAAATTATGTCCGCAACGGACAAGCGTGTCTGTCATCTTCTCTGTAATCAGGACATCCAGCGTGACAGCAATCACCTGACAAATTACACCTTGACGAACCTTGGAAGCTTGCGGCGGCACTTTGAGCTGCTGCATGATTTGTTTGATAAAGCGTTCGCGCTGCCGCTTGGAGGCAGTATGCAGCCGCAAATATTCCTCCGGCAAGTCAGGGGAAGCGGCGATAAGCTCTTCAATACACGCTTTAAGGGCCATTCCTGCCGGTATATTGCTGCCATAATATAAATCTTCAAATTCGCCTAAAGGATCATCATAATGCAGGGCATTGTCACAGTAATTGACATCAAATTCGGCGATTTTGAGCGAAAAGGGTTTTTCCAGCCAGTTGTTACTATCCTCCGGTGTTTTCCACCGATAATGCCATTCGTTTAGGTTGGAGAGCCGAGAAAAAAGATAGTGGTTAAACGCGATATCTACTGCCGGGTTGCTGTTGAATTTCTGGCATAAGGTCAGAAAGAAATGCATAAGTGCCCGATAGCTGCGGAAATTTTTATCATTATTGGCATCAATTTTGTAAACCTGCTCTTTCCATATGGTTTTCCAGATAATTGTAGTAAACCTGCGCGCTTGCAGGAAGGAAGAATTCCTGCGGATGATTTGATATAGCAGGATGGGAGCGACAGGCAGTAAAGTGTAGTTAGCTGTTATTTGTTCGCAGAGATGCATGAGATTTTCCCGCAAAATTGCTGTATCTCCTTTGATGGAGAAGCAATGCTCAAATTCTTTTATCAAAAACTCAATGTCGGCCTCTGCCGCAGTAGTGTTATAAAAGGTACCAAAAGGATCACTCAGCTTTTTCAACTGCTCAAATTTGCTGCTGAACTCCGCCTGCCGGCAGAGCATTGTCTTGGCTGCTGCCATTCTTTCAAAGATGACTAAAAATTGGCATATATCCTGCTTGCTGAGACGGCGGCGGTAAAATAGCAGTCCTGTGTCGCAGAGAACGGCTGTGTAGAGGGCAAATAAATCCGTTAGTTGCATAGTGAGTGAGAGGGTTTCCAGACGGCGGCAAAATAACGGTTTGTTGGTTAACGGCAGATCATAAGCTGCCGCTAAGTGAGTAATTGCTGCCTGCCACTCCTGCATCAGTGCTAAAGCCTGTACTTTTGTTAACTGTAAGTGCTGCAATCGTTCCTCCCAGGATTTGGATTCAGCAATCATGCGGTCAAGGTGTTCATAAAATTTATCAATACTTATAAATTCATCATTAGTCACATTTTCCACCTCTAAATCTTAATTATAACAAAGCTAATTAGAAAATAAAACCGGTGATAGTTCCGATTTTTGCAATGAAAATTGCAATGAAAGTTGGAATTACAGCCGCTTATATGTTTTAGCCTTATTTTGTAGAATGTAAGTGCCTGAAAGGAAATGCAGACAGGTGCGGGGGATACCAGCATAAGCTATGCAGATATTTGCATGACTAATGAATCAGCCTTATGAAATTATCATGCAATAATAGTAATAAAGACGGTTATGTGGAGGTTGATGCCGGTATTTTCATTCCATCGCAAACAAATTTTTACACAGGAAGGATGTTGTAATTTGCAAAGAAGAATTCGTAAAAGGTTACTTAGAAAAACAATGATAGCCGCAGGGCTGGCCTTTAGCCTATGGCTAGCTCCTTTGGCCGGTATGACGGCTCTGGCTAGTGACAAAGTGGCTGTCCAAACGATCATGGTAAGTGATATTACGTATTCAGGTAATGACAAGCTGTCAGAGAGTCAAATCGAACGACTGCTGCCCGAACTCAAAAAAGGCAGTGTTGATGTTGCGACCCTGTCACGGCAGATTCAGATGGTTAATGACAGCGGCGCTGCCAGCCTGGCGGTAAAATTCGTTGTAGGCAAGGATGGTCAGACAACTGCTGTGGTGACTGCTAAAGATGTCAATACCGAACAATTCTCAATTCGTGTCGATAATACTGGTAATGATTATACCGGTGATTTCCGGACAGCCTTGACCTATGTCAATACCAATGTGGATAATCGTGCTGATATGCTGGGCATTACCTATGTTACCTCACCCGATCATATGAGTGATGTGACTCAAGCGGCTTTATTTTACCGGCATCTTCTGCCAAAAGCGGGAGACAGTCTGTATTTTTCCTACAGCTATTCTGATGTGGATATGGGGCAAATTGCCAGCTTCGGTCCGTTAAGCATGAATGCAACCGGTAAAGGTCATACCTATGGACTGCATTACCAGCATAACTTGAATTATGGTATTAATAAACGCAGTTGGCTGGATGTTGGCGTAGATTACAAGGATTATGAAAATGCACAGAATTTTGCCATTAACGGCAACCGTATTTTTAATCAAGGGACAGATTTCTCGGTGACAACGCTGGGGCTTACCTATGGCGGCAGTGTCCGCAGTGCAAATAAAGTGACAAGCTATAACCTGGGCTATGTTGCTAATGTCAATGGCGATAAGGATAAATTCAATACATACCGGACAGGCAGTGACAAGAGCTTTGGTATTTTCAAAGCCGGAATCAATCACCAGTACAAAATGGGCGGCGATTGGGTTGGCAGTGTTCGTCTGAATGGGCAATATACCAGGGATAACCTTGTTACTACCGAGCAATTGGGAGCTGGCGGCATGTACAGTGTACGCGGCTTTGATGAACGGTCAATCAGTGCTGATAACGGCTATATTGCCAATATCGAGTTCTACAGCCCGGAAGTGGTTAAAGGACAGCGGTTTGTTCTGTTTGGCGATATCGGCCATTTGTATAGTAACAAGGCGAATATTGGTGAATTGAAAAATGATACCATTGCTTCCATAGGAGCAGGCTTCCGCTATACCGACAGTGCAGGCGGTTGGAGCGGGGCGCTGGATTATGCGCATGTAGTTGATGATATTGAGAATAAAATGGACAAAGATAGCGGTAAATGGCATGTCAGTCTTAGTAAAAAATTCTAGTGAAGGAGTAAATATCTATGAAGCTGCAACGAAAAATTAAGCGTAATATTGAGCGTATATTGGCAGGGGCTGCGCTGGCGGCTATGCTGGCAACACCGGCCTTTGCGCTGCCGCAAAACCCTAATGTCGTAGTAGGTAACGGTCAGATTATTGTTGATAATGGTGCAGGCGGTATTATGAATATTGCTATTGGCGCCAATGGTGTAATTGACTGGTCGAGTTTCAGCATTGCCAGCGGCGAGAGTGTGAATTTCAATTTTTCTGACACACTGGCAGTATTAAACCGAGTAACCGGCACGGATATGTCCGTGTTGAATGGTGCACTGAATAGTACTGGCAACGGCAGTATTTTTCTGGTCAATCCGAATGGTGTTTTGGTTGGACAAGGGGCGACTATCAATGCTAACAACTTAGTTTTATCAACATTGGATGTCGATAATGCTCATTTTATGAATTGGGCCAACAAAACTGGCGATACATTAAGCTTTGACAAGAGTAGTCAAGCGGGCAGCGCTAAGGCAATTACAGTTGAAAGTGGAATTAATGGTGTCAATGAAAGTCTCATCCTAATTGGCGGGAGCGTTTCGATTGCGCCAAATATAAGTGTAGAAAGTACAGGGGGCAATATTTTTGTTGCGGCAGCAGATAAAGCCGTACTCCATAAAAATGGCGGTATGGATATTACCGCGACGCCGAATAACAGCATTACGTTAGACAATGCAAACATACTTAATCCCAGTGGTGATGTTTTTCTGTTGGGCGGCAAAGTCGAGATGATAAACGCCACTGGTACAAACGGCAAGATTGAAGGTAGACAAGTATGGATTGGTGCAGGCAGCAAGGTGGGTATAACAGCGGCTGACGAGGGAGCTTGGTACTATTTCAGCCCTTACTTTAAGAGTGGGCAGGGTAATACGGTAACAGTGGGGCAAGGTGCAACTCTTATTGGTCATGACGAATCAGGCATTTTAGCTAATGCCATTACTAATGCCGGCAGGATTGAATCGCCCTTTAGCCTGGATGCTTATGATGAGCGGGCGAATGATGGAAGAATACTGGCGATTTCCGAAAATAATAAAATTATTAATAAGGGGACAATCTCCTTTACTCTTACCGGATATGAGGAAGGGCATGACAGCGTGCTTGATATTGCGGGAGGAAGCTTTGATAATACCGATGGCACGATTGAGATTAGCGGTACAAGAGCGGATGGCAGCACTGATGGAGTAGTGTTTATTTATGCAAAAAATGGCGTCAAGGGAGTGGATTTTGCCGATAACCGAATTAAAGTTCTTACAGGCGACCTGACCGATCCAAACATTCCTTCTAACCCCGATATTGATGAAATACTGAACGGCGGCGGCAGCTTCGAGGCGAAGCAAGAGCAGATTATTGCAGTAGTCAAAGATATCAACCAGTTACCGTCCGGGGAACAAGGTTCGGTCATCGCAGGGGTTATGGGTTCCATCGCAGGTAACACAGACTTATCAATGATAGAACGGAACAGGCTGCTCAATAGCGTGGTCAACACCTATGAAGGTACAGCTGCTGGTAAAAAGGAGGCCGATAACCAGAACAGTGTAAACCAAGCCGGTACTACCGGAGATACTAACAGCTCTGATTCCATGCCTGCTTTCATTGTCGGTGAGAGTGAAAACCCGATTATAATTGAGCAGCAATAAGCAAAGGTATTTGTTAAAAGCAAAATGAAGTGCCGCAAAACGCTTTTTTCCAAATGCGTTTTGCGGCACTCTATCATTTATGGAGGTTGATGCTAATGTTTGCATTTCGCTGCAAACAAATTGGGCTGAAAATAGCGTATTATCGCCGTTTACGGAATCTCACACAGGCGGAACTGGCACGACGAATCAACATTAGCGACAGCACGCTGGGAAAAATTGAATGCGGCAAATATAATAAGAATTTGTCTTTGGCTATGCTGATGGATATTGCTGAAGGTTTGGGTGTAGATGTAATCATGCTGATTGATGTGGATAAACGGGAAAATGTGATAAATGACATTTAAAAGCTCATTTGTAATTTGCAACCAGAAATATTTATCATATACAGACGAAAAGTGTCATTATAATGCTCAAAATACGCATTATTGTGGATAACTTTGCCCAAGGCTATTATGTCATACTATTAGAAAGAGTAACAATGTTTGCGCCGGGAGGTGATTTTATGTATTCTCAAGAGTTCGAGGTATTAGGAAAGAAGATTGCTTATTATAGAAAACTAAACCGCTTATCACAGGAACAGTTGGCAGACAAGGTCGGGATAAGTGCAAGCTATTTAAGTAAAATTGAGAGAGCAGATGTTAACAGCATGTCTTTAGCCACATTAATGCAGATTGCGTCAGGGTTAGGAATACAGGTGCATACGCTGCTAACACCGGAAGAACATAAGATTTTATGTAATGAGAAGAAAGAGGATGGATAAAAATGTGATAGATTGGAAGGCATGGTATTGATGATGAAAAAGAAATTATTTTGCATAGACTTTCTCTATTACTTCCCAAAAAGCCAAAGTAGCTTTTGTCAGATAGGCGTTTGTTCTATAAGTGAAAGCGAATTCTGCTGAACGGGGAGGATTCGTTTTAATAAGAAAAAATGCAGAATCAGATTTGGGAGAGATTATTGGCATCCAGGTATCGCTGGTAAAAGCAAGCCCAACTCCCGAGTTGGCGAGAGCATAGATAACATTTAAGCTGTCAGATTCAGTAACAATTTTAGGAATAAATTCTGCGTTTTTAAAGGCCATATCCGCCCAAAGCCGGCCTGCCGCCGGCAATGCTTGCAGAATGAATTTTTCGTCTTTTAAATCAGCCAGATCAATTTCCGGATAAGGGCTGTTTACGCTTGGCTTAGTTTTAGCAAGCAGTCTTTTTGCTTGACAAGAAGACATCAGTACTCCTGGCCTTTCAATAGAAAACACTTTATAAGAAATACCCTTATTCTGCGTAGGTAAAAGCTGAATACAACAGTCAAGTTCTCCTTTTAACAGTCGTTTTTCCAGTATGGCCGTAGTAGGCTCTTCTTTGATGACAATATCAATACCGGGATATTTTTCAACAAATGCAGGAAGTACCTTGGAATAAAAGAATTTGCCGCGAAAGGGAACGCAACCAAACGTAATCCGCTCTTGTCTCAATTCAACCAGGTCATTCATCTTTCTTTGCAATTCCTGTGAACGGAGCAAAATCTCTTGTGCGTCTGCTACAAATTGTTCGCCTGCATACGTGAGCGTCAAGGGCTTGGTGGAACGATCAAATAGAGGAATTCCAAGATTTTCTTCAAAACTTCGTATGGCTTGGCTCAACGATGGTTGGGTTATAAATAAGTTTTGGGCAGCTTGTGAGAAGCTTTTAGTTTTGCTAACTTCTAAGACATAAATAATGTCACGTATTTCCACAAATATCTCCTTTTGGAAATTTATCATGAATTTTGGTAGCCCATATAGGTTGTGCCTATATGGTATAGGTACAAGATATTGGCATGTTTGTAAGGATCATGCAATAATCGACAATATATGTTGATTTCTATTATACACTTTATGGGATTTATATTACATACAAGGGGGTAATTTTTGTGTCTATAAAATGTAAAGGTTGCGGTATGGAGCTAGATGATGATACCAAGTTTTGTACGGAGTGTGGGGCAAAACAAGATGTTCTGGAAAGATGTCCTAACTGTGGGAAAGAAATTAAATTTGGAAGTAAATTCTGTACAGAGTGTGGAGAAAAGGCAGGTGATGAAACACCGCAAATTAGCATTCCTGACTTCGAGACATTACGCAAAAATAAAAGGGGAAGTTCTAAGTGGGTACCAATCATCGGTGTGTGTGTAGCTGTAGTAGCATTTCTTATTTTTTGGGGGAGCTCTAATAATGAAGCTCCGAAGAAGAGCAGTCCGGTGATCACAATTAAAGCGGAAGAACTTGTAGATGATTATATTAGAGATCAGGTTAGTGCGGAGAAAAAATACAAAGGTAAGGAGATGCGAATCACAGGAGTATTATTGCGCAAAAATCAATTTGCTAACAGCCAAAACTATGCTCTATATATTTATCGAAATTTCGCTGCAGGTAAAGAATATTCGGTCAGCATAGATGTACCGCAAGAAAGTGTTAGTCTTGTGAATAAAGTTAATATAGGAGATTTTGTTAATGCGGAAGGAGAATGCGTGGGAATAGTACCGCAGAAGGATCCAACTGATATTTCGATTCAGATATATAGTACAAAAGTGAATTGATAGAAAGAAGGGAAAGCATGGCTAAGTTTTGCGGGCAATGTGGCAATGCAATGGATGTTGACGAAAAATTTTGTTCTCAATGCGGTATGGAAGTCGGTGATACGGTTAACTCCAAAAATTTGTTGTCTACAAATTTTGATATAGAAAATTCTATAAAAAAAACTTCCAACATTGAAGGTGGAAGCAAAAAAATGATAATTAAAATTATGGCAGTGCTTGTCATTATTATCGGTATGGCTGGTTTTTATTTTTATCAAAAGGCACAAAAAGGGGATATGAGTACGCAGATAGCTGTGCCGCCAGCGACAGCAGAGCATTCTACAGATGGAAAAAGTGGTCAAGAACAAAAGAATGATGGTGTAGATAATGGGAATCCACTAATTAAGCAAACGCAAAAAATTTTAGCGGATAAAAAGGTAATTGGAAATGTGGTTGGAACATCATTGGGACACAATGACAAGGGGACACTTGTACTAATAAAATCTGAAAATCAATTCAAGTTTATCATTATTGATAATGTTGACAAGATGGTGGCGGAAGTGCCGTTTTCGGTGGAAGCCTATAACCTTGCCCGGTCAACAGAGAAAAAAATTATATTTGATATGACCGTTTATAATGATACGCGGGGTGAAGACCATAAAAACGGAGTGTGGAAAGGGGATAACCATTTGATATCGGTATACGCCTTGTATGAGGTAGAAGAAAATAATGTAATACCAGGTATGTTGACTACAGGCGTGGGAGCTAAACCATCTCACTATCAGGAGTATTTTTATGAACAGAAAAATGTCAATCTTATAAATCTGTTTTTAACAGAAATGAAAGCATTAAATTTAAATTGTGTTGCTAATAATGTGATTATTCCAAATTAGGAATATGCTTACTCTTATTGCTAATTATTTCACATAGATCATTGCTTTATGTAGACGAGACAATAATGATACTTGGATTATGGAAAGGTAAGTGATACTGGATAGTTAATAATGGTTAATTAAATAAATTTGCGTTATATATTATATTTATGAATCTATATTAAAAAGGAGTTGTTTAGCTTGAAAAATGCAAGAAGAATCTCAATGTTTTTGGTGGCGGTGTTTGTACTGTCATTATTCTGTGGAACGGTATCTGCTGCTAGAAATCCATGGAGCGCCCCAAGTTATCTAAATGGGGACAAAAGTTATCCAGAGTTTTATGCCGAGGGCTCTGACAGATACTACATAAACATGCGTAGTATCGATATTTATGATAAGAGAGAAACGTATGACGCTTCTACTTACTATATTACCGTAGAATGTTTAATAGCAACTCCAAATTTACCAAACCCCATAATTTATGATATGGATTGCAAAATTGAATACACCAAACAAGGCTCTGAATATTATTGCAAGCGAAAAAAAGGATGGGTTAAAATTATAAAAGGAGATTATAATGATCGATTCGACGAAGGAGCATTCGAAATGCTTAATGCATATCTCAGCATCTAACACAGCAGAAAAATTCCTTGCTGATAGCGAGGATATACTTCGTGACGCAAAGGTTCGGTCATTAATTGAGTTGCAGACAAAGAATTTAGCAGTATCTGACGAGCTTGCTCATGCTGTACATAAATGGGCGATTGGCCTTGCTGCTGACGAAGAAGCAATGGGGTTCATGGAGCTAGAATCTTTCCTAATTGCAAAGAGAACACTGGCAAAACAATTGAATATTAATCTTACAAAGCGCAAAGCATTGCAGATAATTTCGGCGATGATCGGCGTCAGCGCCATTGTAGGCAACTCAATTAATGGCTGGTATATCAAAAGAAGTGGGCTGGGCAGCCAGACAAAGCTATCAAGAGCGGTGGTTAAAAGATAATGAGATGTGGCTTGAGTAATGAAGTTGGTAATAACTCATTCTGAAATATAAGCTGAAAGGGGTTAAATGAGATGTTGGGATCGTTGATTTTGGGTGGTCTGAAAGTAGTAGAAAAGGCTTTGGAGACAGATAGCCAGGACAGGGAATCAGATAATCAAAGAAGTATTGAAAATACTAAAACGCTTGTTAACGGAGCAGTGGCGGTTGCAGGTATTGCGGGTTTAGCGTATGTGGCGGGTAAGGTTCTTGACAGTAGCACTGATACAAACAATTCTAGATCTGTTGATTCACTTGAAGCTGGAGCTGTACCTTTGCTTAATAATCCACAGGATTCCTTAATTGTAAATCGCGATAGTGTTTGGTTTGATAAAGCTAGCAGCGAATTTGGTGCTGATGTAATGGATCGTGAGTCGGGAGTTATTTATAAAATAGTCTATAACGTCAAACCGATAAGGCATAAAGTATATCAGGTGTATAAGAACGAAAATGGAGGAGAATGGTTGGAGGCTGGTGTAGTTGATTGGAATAAGATGAGTATTTCCAGTTTAGAAAATTCGGGAGGTGAAGGACGGATATTTGCACAAATATCCAAAGTCGCCTTTGGATTATCGTAGCGATCAACAGAAAACTTACAGACGGAGCTGAATTTACATGCTTAAATTTTGCCCAACTTGTGGAGCTAAAGCAATAGCGGAAGGTAAATTTTGCCATGAATGTGGCTGTTCCCTGCAAGAGCCTTTGGGAAACCAAGATATTGCTGGTAATAAGGCAGCTAATGCGGTACAAGCCGTAAACAATGATGAAATTCAGAACGATTTCTTTGCTCACTTTGCGGAAGCAGAGCAGACAGAACGTGATGAACATAATCAGATGTTACAAAAGGCAGAAGCCTTTTTCTTGAATTATCAAATTACTGCTGCAGAACCGATACTGATTGAATTGGCGAATCAAGGGAATCTCCAGGCAATGTATATGATTGGATTAATTATAGAAGGTGGATATGGGGACGAAAAAGAAGACACATCTAAGGCTCTAGATATATTTGCGGAACTTTGTGATGAAGGAGAATTACTGAGCACCATCCATTTATTGTGTTTTTACATTAATGAAGAAACTGACGAAGAGTTTGTATCACTAGTAAATAAAAATATACTGACAGGTTTGGGGGAATTGGAACAATCCACTAGTGCCTTGGTTCAATATGAAGTCGCAAATTACTATGCTTGTAATTACTCTACAAAAATGAATCATAATAAGGCATTAGTTTATTATCAAAAAGCGGCGAAACAGGGATATTGGAAGGCTTTAACTGCATTAGGCGAGATATATTTATTAGGTAATCATTGTATGCCTGACACCGATAAAGCTATTAAATACTATGAAAAGGCCGCAATGAAGAAAGGTAAAGAGGCAGCTTATATGCTCGCTACTATATATTATTGGGGAAAGGTAGTACCAGAGGATATTCCTAAAGCCCAACATTGGTACGCAATAGCTGCGGAGCAGAATTATTCAGATTCTTTACGTATGTTAGCCAAAAGTCTTTTGGAAGGAAAATACTACTTTAAAGCAGAGCAGTTTTATGAAAAAGATATTCGAATAAATCGGTCAAGCCAATCGGCAGCTGAATTAGCTTATTTATATTTAGGGTTTCACAAAGAAACATATCCTGACTTTCCGGAAGACCTAGCTAAAAGTTTTGCATTAATGAAGAAAGCGCTCGAATTTGATGATAAATCTGGGGATGCCATGTTTGGTTTGGCAATCTGCTATCATAGTGGGAAGGGCGTAGAACAGGATTACGCTAGAGCCGAAAAATATTATAAACAAGCATGTAGATTTGGCGATGATGAGATAAAGGCGGCAGCAAAGGATCTTTTAAACACATTACAGGAAAATAGAAAATTAGGTTCTGAAGGATGTTTCATTACCACGGCAGTCTGCACTAGCTTCCAGAAACCGGATGACTGCTATGAACTTACTATGTTCCGTGAGTTTCGTGATACCTGGCTAAAAGAACAGCCGGATGGCAGTGCGTTAGTTGTCGAATACTATCGCATTGCGCCAGAAATTGTACAAAATATTGATGCATTTGCAAATGCTAAGGAAATATATCGTTCTATCTGGGATGCATATTTGCAGCCATGCTTGGTATGCCTTGAACGTGAAGAATATCAGAAGTGCAAGGAATTTTATATGATGATGGTAAACGAACTGCGCTATTTGGTGCGTCTGTCCTAAAGACGGGTAACTTACCATTTAAGCATGGAATATACCAATGGGGGTTGGGTTGCATGGACAATATAAAGCTAGTCAACACTGCTAAGAGTGATGACCGGCAGCCTGAATTTATTGCCCGACAGTTGGAGTGGCTGGCTAATCGGTTGGAAGCTATGCGGATTGCCGATTATATGGAAACCTTAGAACGCCCAGCCAGGCTGCTCCTTACTAACTTTGCGGCCGGTATTGCCCGTGGCTTAGGTATGGCCATTGGTGCCAGCCTGGTGTTTGCTTTGCTGCTCGCATTCCTTAAACAGCTGATAATTCTCAACATTCCGGGTATCGGCAGTTTTATTGCCGATATCGTCCGGCTTGTTGAAACCAAAAATGGTACTTTCTAAAAGAAGTGGGATTTTATCTTGCACATCTAAATTTAAATGGCGATATCAAAAAAGGGGAGCGGTGATACAAGCCACTCCCTATTTTGTAAGATAGGAAAATGTAGTATACCCCATAGGAATCCGAATTAATTTGGGGAGATCATTGCTATAACTGGTTTCTCGCTAATTTGAATGAGGAGAGTACAAATCATGCCGGAAAATTACGTTATTGAACAAAGTAAAGCCATCATTGCATGGAAAAAAGAGGAACCCAGTGTTGTAACCTCTGCTTTAGGTACCTTGCTTTCGCCGATTTCATCACTGCTAAGCAAAACGATTCCCCCGGTTGTTATACAAAGCGCCTTAGAAGCAGCTAATGCGGCAGGAAAATATCTGGCTGATAGTGACGATATACTTCGTGATGCCAACGTTTCCTGTGTAGCTGATTTACAAACTCATAACTTAGTATTGTCCGACAAGCTGGCTAACAATATACATAATTGGGCTATCGGCCTTGCGGCCAGCGAAGGGGCGGCAGCGGGAGCCGTAGGGATTATGGGCATAGCGGCAGATATTCCTGCACTGATGACCTTATCGCTGCGCACTATTCATAAAATCGGATTGTGCTACGGTTATGAAGCAACATGTCCGGAAGAAAATCAGTTTGTCCTGGGCATTATGTCAGCTGTAGGAGCAAACTCCGCAAGAGAAAAACACGAGGCACTGCTATTTTTAAGGGGCATTGAAAAGACAATTATGGAAACTGCGTGGAGACAGGCAGGTAAACAAATAGCTAAAGACACGATTGTAGCGGAAACGGCATTACTTACCTTGCGGACACTGGCTAAACAATTAGGTATCAACCTCACCAAACGCAAAGCACTGCAGGCTATTCCGGCGATTGGCGCTATCGTAGGCGGTTCTGCCAATGGCTGGTATGTAAAAGAACTCGGTTGGGCCGCTAGGCGCAGTTACCAAGAACGCTGGTTAAAAGACAATAGCTTATGGTTAGAAAAGGGATAGCTCAAATACGGGCTATCCTTTTACATTTAAAACACAAAGGAGAGAAAATCACCATGAAACAAGCAAAAAGCATCATCCAATTAGCCCGGGAGCTGGAGCGGCAGCGGCAAGCCCGCAAAGACTTCATTGCCGATACCCGCAGCCTTCAAGTGAAAACCAAAGACGGCTGGAGCCAGTTAAGCATCAAAATGGACAAGCTGGAGGAAAGCTTCTGGCTCAACGAAGTGGCGCATAAGCAATTAGCTGAACGATTACAGATTCCGCAGAAATATTATCATAAAATGCGGTTTGAGTACCCTTCGCTACTGGATGATAATATTAATTCCTGGTTGGCCAAGAACCCTGACCGCCGGATGATCAGAACCCTTGACGGCCATGCTCGCGCTTTCTTAAGCGACCGTTATCGCCGCCTGGACAATCTGGAACTGGCAGACGCGGTAATACCCATCATTAAAGAAATGAAAGGTGCGGAAATAGTCAGTTGTGATATAACCGAAACCCATATGTATATCAAGGTAATCAATAAGAAGCTCAAGGCGGAAGTAGCCGTCAATGATGTAGTACAGGCCGGTATTGTCATTAGCAATAGCGAGGTTGTGTCAAAATCAATGTTAAAATCCTCAATATAAGCAATTGAAAAATCCCCACCCTTGTTAGACAATCTCCCTGGAGGGGAGAAATCTTGATCAAGAATGGGGAATTTTTTATGATTCAAGAAATGA
>POVV01000572.1_pt1 | contig 22135 bp, 16 predicted proteins | sample 1560271 | NCBI WGS metagenome assembly POVV01 (sample SAMN08337232, study PRJNA429181) | Bioreactor metagenome, whole genome shotgun sequencing project. | biome: cows' rumen and soil; feature: anaerobic; isolation source: anaerobic chemostat enrichment culture, galacturonate as sole carbon... | reverse complement strand
AGGTGCACTGCTGGATTTACAACAAACGAGTGCTGTTGCAGCTAACTCTAGTAAGGGTTTTCTTTTCCCTCGTGTGTATCTAACGACAGTCAATCAATTGACTGATATTTCGGATGTAAACACATCCGACCCCAATCAACTCCTACTCCACACTGGATTAACCGTTTACAATACCAATACGAGTTTTCAAGGAGGTGTCGGAATAAATATGTGGGACGGTGCAAAATGGGTAAACATCTTACAGCCTGTGCTAAGATCGAATTTGGCAGTGTTCGTAGATCAAGGAAGTTCTATTACACTAAGCTTAGGTATCCCTATTACTAGCTGGAAGTATGTAGCATTACCCAATAAGCTGATGGACTTGAATAAAGAATACAACACATCTACAGGCGTATATACAGCAACAAACACAGGGACGTACGATATAAACTTTAGAGTATCGCTCTCTGGGCTTTCAGTGCTTACTACATATGGTCTGGCAATCTACAAAAAAACAGTAGCACCAGGTAGTGTTTTCACATACGAAACTTCTATATCAAAAGCCACCCTCGCAGCATTAACATCAATAGATATGCAATTGCAACACTCAATAGCATTGAATGCCGGCGATCAGCTTATGTTTGCTGTACGAGCTAATAGCCTGTTATCACTGACAATCGGCAGTGAAGGGATGAGCTACCTTATTATCTCTCAGCAATAAGGCAAACCGAATCTGCCTATTATCGAAATTTTTAATTAATATTTTGCAATAAACCTTTCTGAGTTTTGTTTTTATAGATAGATTAACTACTCATTTTTCATTTTTTGTGTAAGTTTGCACCGATGAAAAAATATCTAGTAGCCGCCATTCTATTTATTATTGCTCTTCCTGTTTTGAAATCTCAAAACAGGAATATCCAAGCATCTCCAACGGGAATAATAGAGGATTCCTTAAACAGAGAAGTCATAGACAAATTACCATCGGACAGTCGTAGAATAGACACATCAAAAGTCGAAATCCCTAACATTTACGCATGGAGAATAACCCCTAGATTAGGTGAACGAATTTTTATTCCCCGCGATACGGCAATAATAGACTTTCATCAAAGTATGCTAGTGGATGGTAAAGGCGTTGCAATGGGATATTTGGGAAACATCGGTTCTCCAGCTCAATCAAAGATATTCTTTGAACGCCCTGAAACTTCCCGGTTCACATTTATGGATGCGATGTACCTTTGGCGTAAAAGTCCGGATACTAAAGATTTTCTGAACACAAAAATACCATATTCGGAAATTAAATACCAAAGTGCAGGCGGAGGAGAAACCGCTGAAAACAGATTCCAAGCGGAGATTTCGACCAATATGGGAAAAAAACTCAACATAGGATTCGACTTTGATTACATTTACTCCCGTGGCTTCTATACGTCGCTCTCTAACAAAGCGATTAGTTATGACGTATATGCGAGCTATATCGGAGATAAATACAAGATGCATGCATTTTTCCACAACAATAACTTCACAAATGTAGAAAACGGTGGGATAGCAGACACATTATATATTACTAAGCCAAATGGCAATATCATCAGGGAGAAAAAATTTAGTGGTAGCTCACGCGATATACCTGTCAGGATGCAACAAACATGGAACAAACTCCGTGGACGCCATATATATGTAACTAATCGCTACGATTTGGGAGACAATATGGAAGAATATCCCATTAATGATAGCACGATGGGACTTCGACAAAAAAAGAACTATATTTCTCCAGCTAGCGTAATTCTTACCACACACTATACTGATCAGCGACGTCGCTTCAACTCAACTTATGCTAATATGGATAACCTATACACAATAGATGGGACGTATCCGTATAATGGCGGGCTGATAAGCACTCCTATCTACACTGATAATATAGATGACTATATGTCGTATTATTCATTCAAAAACACATTCGCTCTAGCGATGAATGAAGGTTTTCGGAAATGGATAAAGTTTGGGCTCACAGCGTTCATAGAATACGACATGCGGAAGTTTTCTTTGCCTACTTCTATTAATGTAACTCAAGATAACACCAGTACTATTATATCTACTCCGGGCATGAACAGAAGGGAATCTGAAAATATATTAACTATCGGGGGCGTTTTAACTAAAGAAAAAGGAAAATATCTACGATATAAGGCATCTGGTGAATTCAGTTCAAACTCCGACTTCAAATTAGAAGGAGAACTGACCACCATGCTAAAATTCAAGGACAAAGATTTCTCCGTAAAAGCGAATGCTTATATCAAAGAAACGAGTCCGAGCTTTTTTGAAAATAACTTTGCATCTAAATATTGGAACTGGAAGAATGAGTTTAAACAAACAAATCGAATATACGTAGGTGGTGAAATTAACTTCCCTGAACTTTCTTTTTCTAAAACAAAAATAAGTGGGGGCATAGAGACAATAAAAAACTATATATATTATGATTCTTTGGCGCAGGTGAAACAAGAGTCCAATAATATTCAGGTTATTTCTCTAAGACTCGACCAAAAATTCAACTTTGGTATTTTCCATTGGGACAGTCAGGTAGTTTGGCAATACACAGATAATAAAGAAGCTATACCCTTACCCGATTTGAGTTTCTATACCAACATCTATCTAGAAACTAAGTTAGCAAAAGTACTCACTGTACAGCTTGGAGCTGATGCCCATTTCCATACTAAATATTATATGCCCGGCTATCAGCCTCTAACCATGCAATTCTATAATCAAAGAGACATGGAACTCGGTAATTTCCCGATAGCAACAGCATACGTCAATCTGCATCTGAAATATACCCGCTTCTTCTTGATGATGTATAATCTAGCGCAAGGCATGGGCAATGGAGAATCATTCTCTTTATATCGTTATCCTGTAAACCCTAGAGGTTTACAATTAGGCATCTCATGGCGTTTCAATAATTAGAGCACTATGAAAAAAAAGGATTTTCTTGTAATACCAATTATTATTACTATTGTAGTTATTATTTGGATTTTCTTTCTTAAAAAAGAAAAGGAACAAATAAAAGATTATCCCCAAATAGAAAAATCAGGTGCTTTGCATATTGTCACCGACTACAATTCCATAGGATATTTTGTATCAGGCGATACTATTGCCGGATTCAACCACGATCTCATACAACTAATAGAAACATATATACCTATAAAGGTAGAGGTATCATTAGAGTCTAGTCTCGAAAAAAGCATAGAAGATCTCAAAAAAGGTAAATATGATGTATTAGCACGCAATATACCTATTACGACATTATTACGAGATTCTTTAAAATTCACAGAACCGATTGTTCAAAACCGACAAGTACTCATACAACGCAAGAAAAGTTTTAATGACAACACCGAGCCAATAAGAAGTCATTTGGATTTGGCTAAAAAAACGATATACATATCGGCCAAATCGCCAGCAAAACTAAGATTAGAAAACCTTTCGCACGAAATTGGCGACACCATATATATTAAAGAAGATCAGGTATATGGATCCGAACAACTAGCCATTCTTGTAGCCTCGAAAGAAATAGATTATGCCGTTTGTGATGAAAAAACAGCAGAAAATGTAGCAAAGGGCTTACCCGAGATAGACTACGCCACATTTATAGGATTCACTCATTTAGAAGCCTGGGCCGTAAGAGAGCAATCTCCTATTTTACTAGATTCTCTTAACAAGTGGATACAGCATCTAAAGAAAACGGATGCTTATAAAAAAATTTACAGTAAATATTATAAATAATTCCTAGAATTTACGGCTTTATATTATCAGAATATAACTGCAAACTAAAATTAGAAATTTTAATTCTAATCGTCAAAGTCTATATACAAAACTATTTCAGAAGAACCCTCTCGTTTTTTGATAAAAAATGATTAAAAATGCTATCTAGACTTTGCAATAAAGCAAAAAATAACTATCTTCGTCAGGTTTAATTGATATTCAGTGGAGTCATTTTTTCGCACACACAAATATTTAGTAGAGCATCTCGAAGGAACAATGCCCAGATTGCTTATGGATCAGGTAGATTGGTCGCATCGGCTGATTGGCATAAAAGGGACTAGAGGAGTAGGCAAAACAGTCTTCTTGTTGCAATATGCCAAGAAATATTTTGACCTAGACAAAAGGGACTGCCTCTACATCAACATGAATCAGTTCTACTTTACCATACGATCTATAACTAGTTTTGCCAAAGAGTTTGTTGAACGTGGAGGAAAAACTTTACTCATCGATCAAGTATTCAAGTATCCTAACTGGACCAAAGAACTGAGAGAGTGCTATGAGCAGCTTCCTCAACTGAAGATTGTATTTACGACTTCAACTGTAATGAAGCTGGGTGAAGACGCAGAGGTGTCTTCTATTGTAAAAGTATATAACCTGAGAGGGTTTTCTTACAGGGAGTATCTAAATATCCAATTTGGCAAAAGCTTCCCAGCTTATACATTGGAAGAAATAGTTAGTAACCATCGCCAGATAGCAGAAGATATCTATAATCAGATAGATGCCTTAGAGCATTTCTGGGGTTACCTCCATCATGGATATTATCCTTTTTTCCTAGAGAAAAGAAATTTTTCAGAGAATTTACTTAAAACAGTAAATATGATGCTGGAAATAGATGTAATATCTGTCCGCCAAATAGAAATGTCATACTTACCTAAACTAAGAAAATTACTGTATCTTTTGTCTTTATCGGCTCCCGGAAAACCAAACATCAGTCAATTGAGTATCGATTGTGAAATTTCCAGAGCAACAGTTACTAATTATCTGGAATATTTACGCAGCGCCAGACTTATTAACATGCTATACAAAGAAGGTGAGGAATATCCTAAAAAGCCAGACCTTGTATATATGCATAATACAAATCTGATGTTTCCTCTGAAAAAATCAGATGTGAGCGATCAGGATCTTCGGGAAACCTTTTTCTACAACCAGTTACACCATAGTGATAGCAAGTTAAGAAAGGGATCGAAAAGTGGAACATTTATTATTGAATACGATGATACAATATATAAATTCAAAATTGAAGGGCAAAAGACCAGAAGCAAGAGCAAATCAGATTTGCTTTATGCAGTCGGGAACCTGAAGACAGGTGACAAGAATATAATCCCTCTTTGGCTTTTCGGTTTTCTATATTAGGCAACTGATAATCAAAGACATCGAACATATAAAAATAAGTAAACTAAAAAGATAATCAACTATTACAGAAAGTATGGCTAAACAAAAGAAATTCATTACTTGTGATGGTAATCAAGCAGCTGCGCATATATCCTATATGTTCAGTGAGGTGGCTTCGATCTACCCTATCACTCCATCTTCAACTATGGCAGAATATGTTGATGAATGGGCAGCAGCCGGACGCAAAAACATTTTTGGGGAAATACTCAAAGTGCAAGAAATGCAATCGGAAGCTGGAGCTGCCGGTACACTACACGGATCGTTACAGGCAGGTGCATTAACAACAACATACACAGCCTCGCAAGGGCTTTTGTTGATGATACCTAATATGTATAAAATAGCGGGAGAACTCCTTCCGTCGGTATTCCACGTTTCGGCTCGTGCATTAGCTGCTCAAGCCCTATCTATCTTCGGAGACCATCAGGACGTAATGGCTGCACGCCAAACCGGCTTCGCAATGTTCTTCTCCGGATCGGTACAAGAAGTGATGGATTTGTCAGCAGTTCCTCATTTGGCAACACTCGAATCTCGCATTCCGTTTATGAACATTTTCGACGGATTCCGTACTTCACACGAAATACAGAAGGTTGAAGAAATGGATCAAGAAGATTTGATTCCATTAATCGACCAAGAAGCACTTCAAGCATTCCGCGACAGAGCTCTGAATCCAGAAAATCCTGTAACACGTGGTACTGCTCAAAATGATGATATCTATTTTCAATCACGTGAGGCATCGAATAAATTTTACGATGCTGTACCAGCAATTGTAGAAAAATATCTTGCTGAAATAACCAAAATTACCGGACGCAAGTATGGTTTATTTGATTACTACGGAGCAGAAGACGCAGACCGTGTAATTATTGCAATGGGATCTGTAACAGAAGCAATCCGCGAAACAATAGATTACCTGAATGCAAAAGGTGAAAAAGTAGGTCTTGTTTCTGTTCACTTATATCGTCCGTTCAAAGCAGAAGCATTCCTTTCGGCTGTTCCTAAAACAGCCAAGAGAATTGCCGTGCTTGACCGTACAAAAGAACCGGGAGCTCTTGGACAACCATTATATATGGATGTAAAAGATTGCTTCTTTGGTAAAGAAGATGCACCGACTATTGTTGGTGGTATTTATGGTCTATCATCTAAGGACACTACCCCTTCGCAAATCATGTCAGTTTACGAAAACTTATCAATGAATTTGCCGAAAAACGATTTCACTATCGGTATTGTAGATGACGTAACCTTCAAATCTCTACCATTGAAAGAAGAAGTAGCTGTAGAAGATACTAACTACGAAGCTAAATTCTATGGTTTGGGATCTGACGGAACAGTAGGTGCAAACAAAAACACTGTTAAAATTATAGGTGATAACACCAATAAATATTGTCAGGCTTATTTCGCTTACGATTCGAAGAAATCAGGAGGATTTACGGCTTCGCATCTTCGCTTTGGTGACAACCCTATACGTTCTACCTATTTGGTAAATACACCTAACTTTGTAGCTTGTCACGTTCCTGCTTACCTTCATCTTTATGATGTAACTAAAGGTTTGAAGAAAAATGGCACATTCTTATTAAACTCTGTATGGAGCAAAGACGAAGTAGGTAATTACCTACCAGACAATGTCAAGAAATATCTTGCCGTTAACAACATCAATTTCTATATAATCAATGCAACTAAAATTGCAACAGAGATTGGTTTAGGAGGTCGTACAAATACAATTCTTCAGTCTGCATTCTTTAAAATATCAAACGTTATACCTTACGATTTGGCAGTAGAACAGATGAAAAAATTCATCGTTAAGTCATACGGCCGTAAAGGAGAAGACGTTGTAAAGAAAAACTATGCAGCTGTTGATCGTGGCGACGAAATAGAAAAAGTGGAAATTCCGGCAGAATGGGCTAATATCGTCGTTGAAAAAACACAAGAAGACGATGCTCCTGAATTTATCAAAAAAGTAGTACGCCCAGTCAATGCACAACGTGGATACGACCTTCCGGTTTCAGTATTCGTTGGTCGCGAAGATGGAACTTGGGATCATGGTACTACTGAATACGAAAAACGAGGTGTAGCCGCATTCGTTCCTGTATGGGATGCCGAAAACTGTATACAATGTAATCAGTGTGCATATGTTTGTCCTCATGCGACTATACGTCCATTTGTATTAGATGCAACTGAACAATCTAGCGCTCCGGCTGATGTTACATTATTGAAAGCTCAAGGAAAACAGTTCGACGGAATGGCATTCCGCATACAAGTAGACGTTCTCGACTGTCTTGGTTGTGGTAACTGTGCTGACATCTGTCCTGGAAAGAAAGGTAACTCTGCTCTTAAAATGGTTGAAATCGGAGGTCAATTCCCAGAACAAGACAATTGGGATTTCATGATCAAAAATGTAACCAGCAAAGCTCATCTGGTAGACACAAAACTGAATGTGAAAAACTCTCAGTTTGCAACACCATTGTTTGAGTTCTCTGGCGCTTGCTCTGGTTGTGGAGAAACTCCATACATCAAATTGGTAACTCAATTATTTGGAGATCGTATGATGATTGCCAATGCAACCGGATGTACATCTATATACGGAGGCTCGGCACCATCTACCCCTTATCGTAAAAACGAAGAAGGAAAAGGTCCGGCATGGGCAAACTCACTATTCGAAGATAATGCTGAGTACGGTCTTGGTTTCGCTATCGCAAATATGACTATGCGCGATAGATTAGAAAAACTGATGACTCAGGCACAGGATTGCGACAAATGTTCTCCTGAAATCAAAGCTCTATACAAAGAGTGGATTGAAAACAAGCATGAGTCTGCAAAAACCAAAGAAATTACAGCTAGCTTGCTTCCATTGCTTGAAGTAGAAAAAGATAAATGTGACTATTGCAAAGAAATTCATTCTTTGAAGCAATATCTAATCAAACGCTCTATTTGGATCTTTGGTGGTGACGGATGGGCTTACGATATAGGTTTCGGTGGTCTGGATCACGTTATCGCTTCAGGGGAAGATGTTAATATTCTTGTACTCGACACTGAGGTATACTCTAATACCGGAGGACAATCTTCTAAATCGACACCAATTGCAGCCGTTGCTAAATTTGCTGCAGCAGGTAAGAAAATCCGCAAAAAAGACCTTGGTATGATTGCCGCTACATACGGATACGTGTATGTTGCACAAGTTGCGATGGGCGCAAATCAGGGACAATGTCTGAAGGCTATCAAGGAAGCTGAAGAATATAAAGGACCATCTTTGGTTATTGCTTATTCTCCATGTATCAGCCACGGATTAAGAAAGGGTATGGGACATGCTCAGGACGAAGAAAAAATGGCTGTAGAATGTGGCTACTGGCACTTGTGGCGCTACAACCCAATGTTAGAAGAAGAAGGCAAGAATCCATTTGTAATGGATAGTAAAGAACCGGATTGGTCTAAATTCCAAGGTTTCTTAGGCAATGAGGTTCGTTACACATCACTTCAGAAATCAAATCCTGGTGAATCAGCAGAGCTATATGAAGCAGCTCAAGAGAGTGCTATGTGGCGTTATAGAACATACCAACGTATGGCTGCTGAAATCTCGAACGACTGATTCTAGCAACTCAAGTTAAATACATATTAAATAGTAAAAAGGGTGGAATATTAAACTCCATCCTTTTTTCATTTATACCCCCTATCTATCTAATCCACTAACTTTTAAACTGAAAATAAATAATAGTTATAAAAAAAATACTATCTTTGCCACATTCGAGACTTAGGGTTATATAACTTATACAAAACATATGAACAAGAAAACTTTACTAACTGCACTACTATTGCTCTGCCTTTCAATAGTTTCGTATGCACAAACGGAACGTTCGGTGCAATATTCGGTACCTTCCCGAAATGAATATTTGTTAAAAGATCCGGTATGGTTTATATCACTGGGAGCCGGAGCCCAACTTTATGAAGGTGAAGACGACAATGGAGTCGCTGATAATCGAACATCATTTCGATCAAGATTAACATTTGCTCCTACCCTTACCGTTGGTCGTCGGATGAGTAATATCGTTACTCTTCGATTGCAACTATCAGGAGGTAGTCTACATGGTTTTAATGATGGTTATAATGGAACATATACCCGATGGGGGATAGATGGAGGCACAGGAGATGATATTAAATATTTAACCAAAGATCCGGCTTGGGACTATATGGGCTGGGTTGAAGGTATTGATTATGAATACAGCCCGGTAGATGCTACAGGTGTACCTGTATATCATCCGACAAAATGGAGAGAAAATGAACAATATTATATGCAACATTTACGTTATATTAGCGTGACTGGAGATGTAAGCATAAATTTCTTAAACCTGATAAACGGGTATAAGCCTAACCGTAAGTGGGAAGTAAATCCATTTGCGGGTATTGGTGTGTATCAGCGTTTTGCTCACAGAGGTAATCTGGTCGGCACATTTGTGGGTGGTAGCTTAGGTTTAAATGTTGGATTTAATTTCACTAAAAACTGGCAAATCTTCGGTGAAGCTCGTGGTGTCATTATCGATGATACATTCGATGGACAAAAAGGAGGTAAAAATAACAACGGTATTGCCCAATTGACAGCCGGTATTTCATATAAATTTGGAGGACCTAAATATATTGATCCTTCGATAGAAACCCGACTGTTATTACCTTATAACATAGCGCGTGCATGTGATAATATGGTTCTTGTTCCCGGTGGAAATATAGAACTAGGTACAGGTATAGATCCTCTTTGGGGAGATACAGTTGCACGGAAATTAGTTGCTGTCAGTCCGTTCTGGATGGACGAAACTGAAGTTACAAACAAACAATACCGTGAATTTGTATATTCGGTACGCGATTCTATTATCAGAGAGCGCCTATCAGATCCTGCTTATGGCGGTGATCCTACATATAAGGTACAAGTAAGACCGGAAAAAGGTTATACAGGAGAAATTAAACAACGCATAAATTGGAGTAAACCTATTCCTTGGAAAAATCCCACAGAAAAAGAAGTCAGTGCTATAGCTAGTGTTGTCGGAGGTAATCCTTATGGAGCTGATAAAGCCGGATTAGCGAACACAGCTCTTAATTATCAATACGACTGGTTTGATTTCAAGAGCTATTATGCATTTATATCAAAACTAAAAGAAGGGGAAGCTCGTTCTATAGTCATATCAAAGGACACTGCTTATGTAAACATGAGAGGTGATATCATTCGCGAAACTCTATCCAGAAGATCACATGGTGATCCGATAGATTTTACGAATACATATATTGTAAATATACATCCTGATGTTATGGTATGGATGACCGACTTTGCCAATGCTAAAAGTGAAAGATATGTAGATACATATTTCACAGACAAAGCTTATGACAATTTCCCGGTGGTAGGCGTATCGTGGGAGCAAGCGGATGCTTATTGTGCATGGCGTAGTGCCAAATATAAAGCAGAAGGTAAATGCGATACAGACGGATTTGAAGAATACCGGTTACCAACCGAAGCAGAATGGGAGTTTGCTGCCAGAAATGGTCGTTCGGAATTAATGTATCCTTGGTACTCAAACAAGACTCATACAACCGACGGTTTGGCTCATGCTAATTTCAGAGCTTCAAAGGATTTAAAAGATCTTATGTCTCCGGTAGCAACATTCCTTCCAAATAGATTTGGTCTGTATGATATGGCTGGTAACGCGGCTGAATGGACAACAACAACTTTCACAGAATCTGTAGACCGTATGACCGACGAAGTCAATCCGGACTTTAGCTACAGAGCAGTGCTAGCAGATCCAAAGATATTGAAACGTAAAATAGTAAAAGGAGGTTCGTGGAAAGATTCGACTATAAAATCAGGAGATCGTTCTGTCGAATACCAAGATAAAGGCCGTTCATTCATTGGTTTCAGGTGTGTAAGAAGCTGGAACTTCAACGAGAAGGGTAAGTTTAACTAAAACCTAAGAAAAAGTATATGGGGAAGATGAATAGTTTAGAAGTATTTTTATCCAGCAATTCTGGGAAAAAGTTGTTCAACATTTTCTACAGCTGGGGAGCTGCTATTGTTATAATAGGCGCAATGTTCAAAATTATACATCTTCCTTATGCTAATCAAATATTGATGATAGGTATGATTACCGAAGCATTGGTATTCTTTATATCAGGTTTCGATAATTCATCGGGAGATTCCGTTTCTGCTGGATCGGGAATCATTGTTGGAGGAGCTGTCCTCAATGAGGATGTTTCTAACACAACAGAAGCGACAAGCAGACAAAAAGGGAAAGGTAATAACTCTGCTGGATCAGTAGTAATCGTCGGAGGTGGTAATGTCCACGGTTCTGATGGTATTGCTCCGAGCGGGATAGCCTCTACAACACCAAATAGAGTAATATCATCCGATATCCGCGAACAAGCATCGGCTAAAACGGGAGACATACCCGAATATAGCCAAAGTATATCCAATACGGCACAAAATCTGGAAGATTTTTCCAATACGATACAGTCTTTAAATGAAGCTTCTCAAAAGCTGTTAACGGCATATAATCAAATCACAGAGACAAATGGCTTTGTGGATAATCTATCTACATTGAACCAAAATGTAAGCGGATTGAATGATGTATTTAATGCACAGCTACATACTATAACAGAACAAATGTCTGCAATCAGATATATCAACGATAGTCTGAACAGAATGAAAAATCTGTATGATGGTGCTATTGGAGACAGTTATATGTTTAAGGAAGAATCGGCTAAGATGACAAAACATATTGAAGCCCTGAATAACGTTTATGCACGTTTACTACAGGCTATGACAACCAATAATAACCCAAACCAACCAAAATTTTAAAGAGAAAAAAATAATTTAAAAACTAAAAAAGGAATAACAAATGGCTTTAAGTAGGGGGCAATTAACAAGACAGAAGATGATTAATCTGATGTACCTGGTCTTTATTGCAATGCTAGCTTTAAATGTTCCTACAGAAGTGTTGGATGGTTTTGATTTGGTAAATGAGAATCTTCAGGAATCTATAAAAGTAGCTAATGAACGTAATAAACAAATTTATACAGACATTAATGCTTCATATGAAAGTAATCCTGAGAAAACCCAAGATTCTTATAGTAGGGCTGTAAATGTAAAAAGCAAAACAGATTCTCTTTTCAATTATATTGAATATTTAAAATTAGAAATAGCGAAAGAGACTGATGGTAAAGATGGCGACTTCAATAATTTAAAGTCGAAAGATAATCTAAGTGCTTCTACCGATATAATGATAGCCCCGGAGGGTGGATATCAAGGAGAAAACCTAAAAAAATTATTGGACAGTTACAGAGAGATAATGATAGCACAGATTCCGGATGAGGCAAAGAAAAACATCGTACGGAATACTTTATCAACTGAACCATCAAGAAAGGCGAAAAAAGAAGGTAAATCATGGATTTTATCCTCCTTTGAAAATATGCCGAGTATAGCCTCTATCACTTATTTAACCGAATTGCAGGTTAATATAAAGCAGGCCGAAGGAGAGGTTCTCAATGATTTGGTTAAGAATATAGACTTAAAAGATGTCAGAGTAAATCAGTTGAGTGCATTTGTCGTTCCTCAGTCTAAATTTGTAATGCAGGGTATGCCATACCGTGCCGAAATAATATTGGCAGCGGTAGATACTACTCAGCGTCCACGTATAGTTATCAATGGCAAAGAGTTGCCATATGAGAAAAATGGCCTATATGAATCAGTGGGTTCTTTAGGTAAAAATACCATTAATGGATTTGTTGAAGTAATGGGTCGCGATGGTACACCATTCAAACGTGAATTTTCTGATGAATATACTGTTATGGCACCAATGGCTACGGTAGCTCCATTACTTATGGATGTCGTTTATGCCGGATACCCTAATCCCATCAGTATATCTGTACCGGGAGTTCCAAATCAGGATGTTGTAGCAAGTGTTGTAAGTGGAGGATCGTTATCGGCTTCTGGAAGTACCTGGACAGCAATACCATCGACATCCCAAATAGGACAAAAATTTGTAGTTTCGGTATCTGCGAGGATGAATGGTACTTTGCGTCCTATAGCACAGAAAGAATTCAGAATACGAGCGTTGCCAGATCCGTCTCCTTATATTGAATATCGGGACGCAAACAATACCCCTAAGGTATTTAAGAGAGGTAATTTAGCGCGTTCTGTTCTTCTTGGTACGGGTAATCTGAAAGCGGCTATTGATGATGGAATTTTAAATATTCCTTTTACAGTAACAGGCTTCTCTACCATATCGCTGGATGCAATGAATAACCGCACCGAAGAACTATCGGCAGGAAGTAACTTTACAGAAAGGCAAAAAGAGCAAATGCGAGGCCTTACACGTGGAAAAGAATTAATTATCGGTAAAATAAAAGTAAGAGGTCCCGATGGAATAGAGAGAGAACTCAATGCAATGATTATAAGAATTATTTAAACTAACACAAAAATACAACTATTATGAAATATGCAATATCATTACTATTTAGCGGATTCCTGATGGCAAGTCCGCTATTAGCACAGAACAACGCAGACAATGAGTATCGGATGATGACTCAAGAACCTGTTACTAATAAAACAGCCGAAGACATGATCACAGATATATCTTCGAGAGAATTATTCTTAATGGAAAATTCGATGACTGACTATAATTCTGCAACGTGGAAAAGAGATATATACAGAGAGATACCCAATATAGAAGGTAATGAAACGCTCTTCTACCCTACTGCCTCAACAGAAAAAAGAGCCAATTTATTTTCTTTACTCATCAATTTATTATCAGATAATACGATCAAAGCATATAAATATGGAGATCAACCTGATTTTAACAACAATAATGAGCGTGATATAAGAGAAGTATTGGATGAAAATAAAATAGCATATACCTCTGTTAATAATCGCACTGTATCAGTTCTAGAAGATGACATTGCCAAAGCTAATATCATCAGCTACTTTGTAAAAGAAAGATGGTATTACGATATCAAAACCGGTAAAGGAGATGTACGCGTAGTAGCTATTTGTCCTATTATATGTGATAGAGGAAGAACATTCCCTATGTTCTGGATTAACTTTGACGATATAAGCGTGTATCTTGCAAGAGCTATTTCCCCTGTTGCTGTAGCCAATATAACTCCGGTGTTAAGCAATGCATCAATGTTTGATATATTCAGAAACAGATATTACAAAGGATGTATTTATCAGGTAGGTGTAAGAAATTTATCACAGTATTTCACTACACCTGAAAGTTTGAAGCAAGAACGTACCCGTATAGAAACGGAATTAGATTACGTACAATCCAGATTTGAAGCAGTAGCTATTGCATATCGCGAAGATTAAATAATCTTTCTAACATAAAAAATCCCCGAAGAATATTCTCCGGGGATTTTTATTTATATTTCAATTCTAACTAGCTAGGCTTATGAATTTCCTGTATTATTTCCATCCCTTTATGTATAGCCTGCTCATTCATCGGTAATAAACCGTGATGACGCTCCGGCAAAGATTTTTTAAGCCCCAACATTACATTAGCCATATCTACCATCGGACAGACCTTAAGAAGCCCCCCCAATACAATCATATTGAAAGCTTTTGTATTCTTCATTTGAGTGGCAGTATCTATGGCATCTATTTTATAGATATAAATATCTTTTCTCGATGGCACACGCTTAAAACCATTCGGGTCGTATATAAGGATACCTCCGGGTTTTACATGCGATTCGAATTTATCAAGAGAAGGCTGATTGAGAATGATTGCTATATCATACTCATTCAAGATGGGCGAACTGATTGTCGTATCGCTTAGTATTACTGTTACATTAGCCGTACCTCCACGCTGCTCAGGTCCGTAAGAGGGAAACCATGATACTTCTTTATCCTCCATCAGGCCAGAATATGCCAATATTTTACCCATCGAGAGTACTCCTTGTCCACCAAAGCCTGCGATTATTATTTCTTGTGTCATGTATTCTTGGTTTAAATGTTTTTCAAATCACCCATAGGATATACAGGGAACATATGCTCAACCATCCAATCATTAGAATCGGCAGGAGTCATTTTCCATCCCGAACTACAAGTAGATACGATTTCTACAATAGATGTTCCTTTATTCTCCATAGCATTCTCAAAAGCTTTCCGAATCATACGCTTAGCTTTTTTCACAGCAGCAGCCGTATGCACACTTTGACGAGTAGCCAAACAAACACCATCTAGTAAAGCCAACAGATCGAGTATTTTAAGAGGATTTCCATTTTCATGGATATCTCGACCATTAGGTGTAGTAGAAGTCTTCATCTTATCCAGAGTAGTCGGAGCCATCTGCCCTCCAGTCATGCCATAAATACCATTATTGATGAAAATAATAGCTATATTCTCTCCCCGATTAGCGGCATGTATCGTTTCTGCAGTACCAATCGCCGCCAAGTCTCCGTCTCCCTGATATGTGAAAACCATTTTTTCGGGATTCAATCGCTTTACTGCAGTCGCTACAGCTGGAGCACGCCCATGGGCAGCTTCTTGCCAGTCGATATCAATATAACTATATGCAAACACACCACATCCTACAGGAGCAATACCTATTGTTGTTTCTTTAAGCCCCATTTCATCCACAATCTCTGCAATAAGTTTATGGACAACCCCATGAGAACAACCCGGGCAATAGTGCATCTCAGTATCGTTCATCAGTTCGGGCTTGGCGTATACCAAGTTAGCCGGATCTATTATATTTGTGCTCATAATGATTAAACTTTGAATTTTACATAACGGTTTTTATTCTAAACCGAATTTATTCTCAAGAGCATCAACTACTTCGGAAGGAGTAGGTACAATCCCCCCCATACGTCCATAATGTTCAACTCTTACTTTTCCATTTACAGATAGGCGAACGTCCTCAACCATTTGTCCGGCATTCATTTCCACTGTAAGTATACCTTTTATTTTAGATGAATATTTATCAATTTCTTTTGATGGAAACGGCCAAAGAGTAATTGGACGAATAAGGCCAACCTTTATACCTTTAGCACGAGCCAAGTCCATAGCTTTCTGGCACAAGCGGGCAGCCGAACCAAAAGCCACTAATATATAATCTGCATCCTCACAGTTCATTTCCTGATGCATACATAACTCTTTCTCTATTTTTTTGTATTTAGCCTGTAAACGAAGATTATTTATCTCCATTTTTTGAGAATCCAATTCAAGCGTAGTTATAATATTAGGCTTTCTATCAGGAGTCTTTCCGAGAGTAGCCCAAGGACATTGCTGCCTTATTTCTGCATCTGTTCTTCTACGCTTGTAAGCGGGAAGTTTTACTTTCTCCATCATCTGACCTATAACACCATCAGTAAGAATCATTACCGGAGTTTGATATTTAAAAGCCAGATCGAATCCAAGCACCACAAAATCGGACATTTCCTGTACCGAACTAGGCGCTAATGTTATCAATTTATAATCGCCGTGACCACCACCCTTCACTGCCTGGAAATAATCAGCCTGAGATGGCTGTATTGTACCTAATCCGGGACCGCCACGCATAACGTTAACAAGCAGACATGGTAATTCTCCGGCAGCTATATAAGATACACCTTCTAACATAAGGCTCATACCCGGACTCGAAGATGTAGTCATTACTGCTTTTCCACAACCGGCACCACCATATACCATATTAATAGATGCTGTTTCACTTTCAGCCTGAAGAACAATCATACCTGTTGTTTTCCAAGGGGCTTCATTCATCAACGTCTCCAATATTTCTGACTGCGGAGTGATAGGATAACCGAAATATCCATCAGCTCCATATCTGATTGCAGCATGAGCTATGGCTTCGTTGCCCTTCATTAAAAATATTTCTTCTGACATAAGCTTTTGATTGATTAAAGACGAATTATCTTCTTACTGTAGATACAGGGAATAACTCGTAAACTATTCGATTTTTTTCTTGTAAACCGTAAGGCATCCATCAGGACATACATATCCGCAATTGGCACAGCCAATACAAGCGTCCGGATTTTTCATGTAAGCATAATGGTAACCTTTTGTATTTACATTACGAGGTTGTAAGTCGAGGACGTCGCAAGGGCATGACACTACACATAAATTACAACCTTTGCACCGCTCTTCATTTACAACTACTGTTCCTTTTACTTTGGCCATTTCGATTTACTGTTTTTTTAGTAGAATGATCTCCAGACGCAAAGGTATAGGTATTTATTTTTATTTCTTCCTCTTTTAGTCATAAAGATATTAAAAAAAACCATGTCATTAAACATGTTTTTCATTCACTAAATACTGATTATCAATTATTTACACAACAAACAGTCATTCTGTTAAATTTTCAACTTTAAAATTGACAATTTGAAATAAATCCTGAGGTTTTATTTGTATTTGTAATCCTCTTTTGCCTGCACTTATATAAATTAATGAATGTTCTTCAACCGTTTTGTCAATATATGTGGGATATTGCTTCTTCATCCCTATAGGAGAACAAGCGCCTCTGATATAACCTGTTACAGTTAATAAATCTTTCATCGGGATCATATCACAACTTTTATTTCCGGATACCTTCGCCGCTGTTTTTAGATTTAATTCTTTCGCACCGGGTATAATACAAACAAAGTAACCGGATTTATCGCCTTTCAATACAAGTGTTTTGAATACCTGATCTACTGATTCGTCAAGTTGTTGTGCAACATGCACCGCACTCAGGTCACTCTCGTCAACTTCGTAAGGTATCAGGTTGTATTCTATTTTTTGCTTATCCAGCAACCTGATGGCATTCGTTTTGTCAATCTTCATTGATACTTATTATTTCACATACTGAAACAATCAATTCCACAAGATGTTTCTGAAATTAATTATTTATAGGTTTCGATAACATTATTGCAAGAACTCACAAATCTTGTCAAATGTAAAACGAAACTGCCGATCTACCTCATCTGCTATCTTTGGTAAAGCGGGAAATGGATCTTCGTGTATATATTTATACGGAAAGTCTAATGTTTCCACTCTGATAGGAATATTTCGACCAGAACCTTGCATAGTGTTTATAACCTCATATGCAGGAACAACCTCATCTTTCGCCAAAGTTACAGCGTAAAACTGATGGCTCATCTTTCGGAATGTTTCTTCACGATCCTCGGTCAATGTCTTATAGTTCAACATACTCCTGAAATTATTACCTTCAGGATGAGTATGCATATAATGGCGAAGCACCTCGTCGCGCTTCATATGGCTTTCCAAATGCTCTACGACATAAGAGTATAAACTCACATTAGCCTCACTATCAAGGATGAACTTTGATACGGGTGATAACCGATTGAACACTGCACCTCCACAAAATGTAGCATATTTAGAATTAGTAAAATGCCCATCCTTATTACTCATCATCAGTATTTCCCCCAAAAAAGTACCAATAGAATAAGAGAAGAAGTCTATAGATGCGTCCGGCTCTATGGCAGGATGACGCCCCTCTTTCATAGCTTCTACAAAATCGACCACATCGTAATATGTCTGTAGTCCCGACCAAATGAATCGTTGAGGCTTATTGTGCAATCGTGTACTGATAGCCACATTCGACAGGCTTGAGCAAATTACATCAGGATGACGCTCTTTTCTCTGCTCACTCACACGATACATCTCGCGGGTACTGCTCCATGCTGCGGGTGCCCTATTCATATGAAAGGCAATAGGAAACATTACAATCGACTTCCCTGTTTTTTCGGCAATGTATGTTGCCCATGGCAAGTATTTATACCATGTTTTCTCATTGAATCCGTGAAACATGAATATTATGCCTTTGGCTTTTTGATCCTTCCTTGGCATAATCATGTGATACCGGAACTTTATGTTCTCACCTATCTCCGAATCTTTCTTATTCAACATTCGTTGAATAACATCCGGCTCATAATCTTGAGGAAGACTAGGTATATATTCATAATCGTCATTATTACCTAATCCACCGGGAAGAATAAAACGATAATTCGATTCGAAAGTAAAATTTCGCATTACCAGATTATCGTCTATTTCGATCTCGCTATCTGTGTAATTCTCAATTTGTTTGAGATGATTAAAAAGATCTATATACTTCATATACATTAGTTTTTATCTATCAATAATTGATGTCCAATACGACAATATAAACATTTTCTAAGTTCACAATATTCTCTCTTCAGTTGAATAATAGCTTGTGAGTCGGCTGCATTATTTAAAGGCATTTTCAGTTTTGAGAAACTCTTGGTTATACTATTCTGTTCGGGCTTCAACAGTTCCAGAAATTGCAAGGCACGGTCGCAATGTACCTCACTGTTCATAGTCTTTCCATATATAAAAAGAATGGGGGCAACTGTATTTATCAGTATTATATCAAGAGATGAATCTCCGAGATATTTAGATTTCTTAGGCGAGGATTGCCCGAATGTATAATGAGTCTGCCAATATTCCGATGCATTAACATGAAACATCAGCCGTATGCGTCCAAGATCAGTACATTCGATAATTTTAGAAAATAATCCATGAGAACTATGTAATAAAGCCGCAAGCTGAGCAATCCTTATTTGAGGCAAAGCTGTTGGTCGTGTTCTTAAATTCTTGAATATATATGATTCTAACGGTTTCAACTCGTATTTATTTTTCAGGAACTCGTATTCTTTTCTCAGCAATGAAAAATAATCATCCGAAACTTTTATATCATCCAATAGTCCTGCCTGCCCAAATAACAAGGCTTCCATCTGAACTAGGTTGTCGCCTTGTTTTTGTAAATATCTGAGAGGAAGACTCAACGCAAGCCGTTCGAAAGGATCAGAATTCAAACCGAAACCAAAATTACGAGAAAGTAGAACATAAAATACTTCCTCCCACGAATTATTGAAACGCTCAAGTAATACTTGTATATTATTTGACTTTCTTTCCATACGCTCTATTAGCAAACTGCGCATCCAAGAGTTGAGATGAAAAGATGGCATAGAGGCTATATAATTGCAACAGGGAATATCTGTATTGGAATGGATCAAAAAATCATAATTCTCCTTTATAGATTGAGGATAAGCTATTTCACATTGTAGTATAGATTGCCCTGCCTCGTTAAAAACTTCACAGTTAGCCTTCTCTACTATATGTAGAATCACCGAATTATAATTCTTATTAGTATGATGCTTATGTTTCACCCACTCATCGGAAGAAACGTGAATCTCAACATTTCCGGCCCAAACCTTATCGTCTATTTTAATTTTTGCATTAAAAAAATCAGGGCCTTCGTTGGTATTAGACAAACCGACATCTATCACTTCAATCTGTTGTCCATCTGTCGTCCGAAGATCTTTCTGAAACAATCTGAATTTCCATATGTAGTGTAAAATGTCTTCCATGAGTTAAGGTTTTTTATTTTTAATAGCCCGACCTATTTTTATAATATCTATTGTAGGTAATTCTATTTTCGATTCGAGAATATCTTCATCCAACTGAAAATAAATTGCACTAGACAATGGTAGTTTTCCGTAATTCTCATTTACCGATACCATAAAGCCCTTTCTGGACGAGAAATAGACTTCTATATTCTTAAAATCTATTTCGGATCGATTATCCTTAAAAAATTTATAGTCGTAATAATGAACTAGAGTTTGCCGTCCTATGATAAAGACCTCCTTACCATATCCATTCCATAAATATAACCGGAAAAGATAGATTGAAACAAACAAAGCAATACTCCAAGGTATTAAAAAAGCGAAAGACACTCCGTAGCCATCGGGTATAATGAGAAGAATTAAGACTAAGGGAGGAACGAAAAATATGATCACAGCTACACTCAGAAGAAAATATAAAGCAACGTTTGGAGCACGTTTTACTTTCAACTCCAAACTTATCGGATCTGCTATTTTCAATTTATAGCTATTCATTCTAAATCTTACTCTAGACCTGTTATTCCCATTTTCTTCATTAGGAAACTTGCATTCATATTTTGAGCGACGCCTTCTCTTATCTTATAAGTAAATGATAATTGTTCATCTTTTATATCGGCTTCAAAACGATAGTTCTTTATTGCATCGGGAAATTCCTTTTCCAGATTTCCTAAAACAAGATCATGTGTGGCAATAATACCATTCCCTTCCAACGACACCAATTGTTTCATCAAGGCAATAGAGCCCTTCTGTTTATCTTCCGAATTAGTGCCCTTTAATATTTCATCCAGAATAATAAATAGCTGTTCACCTGATTGTAATCGGTCTATAATCATTTTCAGTCGCTTAAGCTCTGCAAAAAAATAAGATTCATTATCTGTCAACGAATCGGATGTCCGAAGATTAGTAACCAGCTTGAATGGATAGAATTTTAAAGAAGAGGCACATACTGGTGCTCCGGCACAGGCAAGCGTTAAGTTTATCCCGATAGTACGCAAATAGGTGCTCTTACCTGCCATATTTGCACCTGTAACCACAAGGAAGAACGGATTCTTGTCTATGGCTACATCGTTACGCACACATACAGCCCTGTTCAACAGAGGATGCCCTAATTCTTTTCCATCGAAAACAAATGTGTCCGAAACCTCGGGGTAAGTATAATCGGGATGATTATATGCATAGGTAGCAAAAGAAACTAAACTATCAAACCGTGCTAACACCTTTAGCCATACAGCAACATTATCCTTATGGTGCAATATCCAGTTTTCTATCCTTATCGCATAGTAAATATTCCAAAAGAATACAGGATTAAGAAATATTAGCCCTAAAACATTGAACGACTGATCAAGATTATTACTAAGCGACTTCAATTGATGAATAGCCAATGAGGCCGATTGCTCCTTATTAATCTTATTTTGGAGTTCCTTTAATAAATCGGAGCTAAACTGTCCCTTTTCAATAATACTTAATAGATTGGAGTATGTTTGCAGCACCTCTATTTTCTTTTCGAATAGTGCCATTTTTGCCCTTATATCTTTTAGCGGAACAAGGCTTAATGCAAAAGCTGTAGTCCAGCATAATCCTA
>POVV01000569.1_pt1 | contig 22190 bp, 22 predicted proteins | sample 1560271 | NCBI WGS metagenome assembly POVV01 (sample SAMN08337232, study PRJNA429181) | Bioreactor metagenome, whole genome shotgun sequencing project. | biome: cows' rumen and soil; feature: anaerobic; isolation source: anaerobic chemostat enrichment culture, galacturonate as sole carbon... | reverse complement strand
AAGCATTGGAGGACAGCCCAGAGCAGGAATTCAAGTCATTACTCAATGCTTTGGCCGGAGGGTATATAGCTCCATCTTCAGGAGGAGATGCCGTTGCAAATCCTATGGCAGCACCAACAGGTCACAACCTCTATTCGATCAACGCCGAAACCACTCCGTCCGAATTAGCTTGGGACAGGGGGGTATCTTTGGTAAATACGACTCTTGATCAATACAAAAAACAACATGGTGAATATCCCCGCAAGATAAGCTATACATTCTGGAGTAGTGAGTTCATCGAAAGCGAAGGCACAACAATAGCGCAGGTATTATATATGCTGGGCGTTGAGCCGGTACGTGATACATACGGCAGAGTTTCTGATTTACGCCTTATTCCGACCGAAACATTGGGACGTCCACGCATCGATGTTGTGGTTCAGACATCCGGACAATTTCGGGATTTGGCGGCATCACGTTTGATGCTGATATCGAAAGCTGTTGAGATGGCAGCAACGGCAAAAGATGAAAAATATGAGAACCTTGTACATCAAAGTACGATTGAAATAGAACGTCAGTTGATTGATCAAGGAATATCGCCTAAAGATGCCCGTGCCATGTCTACCCAACGGATATTTGGTGGAATAAACGGTATGTACGGAACCGGTATTCAGGAAATGATAACCGGTAGTGACAAATGGGAATCTGAAAAAGAAATAGCCGATACCTATATTAATAATATGGGAGCAGCATATGGCAGTGATAAGAATTGGGGAGAATTTCAAACAGGGCTTCTACGCACAGTACTTCATAATACAGATGTGGTTGTTCAGCCACGACAGAACAATACATGGGGAGCATTAAGTCTGGATCATGTATATGAATTTATGGGCGGAATGAATCTGGCTATACGTAATGTTACAGGTAAAGATCCTGATGCATATTTTGCTGATTACCGTAATCGCAATAATGTAAAGATGCAGGATCTGAAAGAGGCCATCGGGGTAGAATCTCGGACTACCGTTCTAAATCCGGCGTATGTGAAAGAAGTGATGAAAGGTGGTGCTGCCAGTGCAGCCCAAGTTACAGAAGTAGTAACAAATACTTTTGGGTGGAATGTTGCAAAACCTGATGTTATCGATAACGAGCTGTGGGATCAACTATATGATATGTATGTAAAGGATTCTCAAAATCTTGGGACTAAAGATTTTTTCAAACAAACAAATCCTGAGGCCTTACAAGAGATAACAGCCATTATGTTAGAAACTGCCCGCAAAGGAATGTGGAAAGCTACAGATACTCAATTGGCAGATATTGCGAGCTTGCATACTAGTCTGGTTAAAGAATTCGGTTCTTCGGGTGCTGGTTTTGCCGGAGGGAATACCAAATTACAGGATTTCATCTCGAAAAAAGTATCAACAGAAGAAGCAAAAGCATATAATCAGCAGATACAACAAATGAAGACAGCTGCACCGTCATCCGACATTGCACAAAATGGCATGGTGTTGAAAAAAGACCAAGTAGGAATAATACAGGAAGAGTCAAAAACATCTCTAAATGGGCTTATTATTGTAGGAGTTGTGTTAGTATGCTTCTTCGTCTTGTTATTTATATTGAAGAGGAAAAGAAAAAAGAATGATTAATATCAATCAGGTGAAGAGGTGTATCTCTCCACCTGATTCTAACATATCTATATGGAGCTTATTATTCAAATATTGATGCTGTTCATTGTCATCAACTGCATACTGAAACTCAGTTTTTGGAAGTGGTGGCAAGCTGTTATATTCAGCATTATCTGTACTGTGTTTATACTTTGGACAGTACAATATGCTATTTTACAATCCAAAACCCAAATCAACGATTACTTAATGAATAGAGAAGCCTTGCAGGATGCTGCGGTATTGGTTACTATCGAATCAGCCATCTGCTTCACTTTTTGTCTTGCGGCACTACGAAACTTATTCGGAAGAAAAGTAAAACGGTGGTTACTACCTCTGTATTGGTATCCCAGCTTACTCTTATTCTCTGTACTTTTTTATATACTTACTCAAAGTATTTTCAGCCTTTCAGGTGTAAATTTCGACACTGTCTCTTATATCATGGCGGGGACAGTGCTCATTATTCTTCCTTTAGCTGCTTACGGAATAAGATATATGTTCCCAGAAAAAGAATTAAGACTGGAAGTACATTTTCTGGTAAGCCTTTTCGTCGCAATTTTGGGACTACTGACAACGGTCAATGGAAACGTCACCTATGCAGCTGCAGAAGATCCTATTAATTTAAAAGCACTAGGGCTATCCTTTGTCCTTTTCGCAGTTACATTCCTTATCGGATATGCATGGAACAAAATCCGGTGGAGAATAATGCAAAGAAAACAATTGAAAAAAAATAATTTATAAAAATAATCAATCAATGGAAATTATTTCTAAAGTACTCTTTTGGGTTGCTAACAGTTTATTAATACCGGATATCATTATTCTACTCTGTTTATTTGCCAGAGGATTATTATTGATCGGAAGTTTTTACAATCAATATATGACCAAACGAAAAAATGATAAAGAGCTTAATGATCAGATAAAAAGATTAAACCTTTCATCTATAGATGAGCTTAAAACTCTATTGCCTCAAAATGATAATTCGTTATTTATTAAATACCTGAGAGATCTGCTAACGACTCCTGCCTGTAATGCTTATTCCGACTATTTAATCTCCAATTTTGAAAACGAGGCGGAAAAAGATGTATCACTATCGAAACTTTTAGCAAAAATGGGACCTGTACTTGGACTTATCGGAACTCTTATTGCTATGAGTCCGGCTTTGGTAGGGCTATCTACAGGAGATATCGCCGGAATGGCTTATAATATGCAAGTTGTATTTGCCACAACGGTAGTCGGGCTGGTAGTATCCGCCATCGGGTTGGTAACATTGCAGTTCAAACAACGCTGGTATGCCAAAGATGTAAATAATCTGGATTATGTGTCACGTATATTAACTCAAAAAGAGGAATAATATGAGAAGACAACGCCGAATCAGCAGATTTGCCAAAGAAGAGGATACCGATCCACTAAGTGTAATAGTCAATCTTTTCGATGTAGCAATGGTATTTGCCGTTGCTCTCATGGTAGCAATGGTTATGCACATGAATATGACGGAGGTATTTACTCAGGAAGATTATACAATTGTAAAAAATCCGGGTAAAGAAAATATGGAGATTATAACCAAAGAAGGAAATAAAATAAATAAATATACGCCTTCAAAGGAACAGGCGTCCGGCTCTAAAGGTCGGAAAGTCGGAATCGCATACGAACTGGAGAACGGAGAAATAATTTATGTTCCTGAATAATTCCAGAAGAACGTATCATCTTGCGCCAAGCTATAAAATATCGGGGAATCTACCCCGATATTTGAATTGATACACAAAGTCTTTTATATAGTTAATATCTCGAATTTATAGTTGGGCTTCAAATATGATGAAGAATCTCAAAAGAAGGCATCTTTCGATATAAGCAAGAATTGTAACTTGAGCCTGTATATGATGCATTGAATAGGCACTAATATAGTTTTAGAAAGTTTTAATTTAAACACCTCACTATCAAAAATGTTACCCCACCACCCTCACCCTCACAAAAAAATAGTTATTGTTTTGAAACACTAGGCACTTCGATGTTAAAGAAGTCAGAACAGTTCACCAAATTGACACACTTAGTTGTATCTATAATATCTTACCTCATTACTTTTTATTTCTTAAGTTTGTCATTAAAAACTATTACTGTAGGTATTGGCTATGGAATATGAAGAGGTTTGGAAATTGCATTAAGACCTTAATCGGAGCTGTCTTCTTTAAGCAAATACCGGATGTACCGGCTATCATAAGTATTCGCCTTATTGTAACCGGAGTCGTTGTAGTAAATGTGGGTTCATCGATCTCTCATTTTTAATAAGTGATCTTATCTGGTTCTTAAAGAATGTTTGAATCCCATAATTCCTCTTTATCTTTGTTGTATAAAATAATTCACTTTAAATATTAATTACAGACGGAGATAAATAGGGATGATAAAAGTTATAGCCGAGGATTTTATTAAAAAGGAGTATCTGGATGTTGTAAAACCTCTTTATGCAGAATTGGTTGCTAAGACCAAACAGGAAAAGGATTGCATAGAATACAACCTTTATATAGATCAGGACGATAAAACTCATTTTATCTTCATTGAAGAATGGCCGGATCATGATGCATTGGACAGGCATTGCCAGACAGAGCATTTCAAAAGACTTGTTCCTCAAATTAATAGACATCAATCAAAAGAGTGTGAATTCACCATTATGGAAATTTTTCAATAGGCAGAAGAATGGAGAATAAAGATATCCTGATAAAAGCACAGGAATATATAAAAGAAACTTTTCTCAAAGAAGGAACGGGACATGACTATTATCATATAGAACGGGTAGTAACTAATGCCCGAAAGATTTTGCAAACAGAACAGGCTAATAATTTTATAGTTGAATTGGCAGCTTGGCTACATGATCTTGGCGATCATAAACTCAATAACGGTGTGGATAAATCAGAAGAGTTAATCAGCATATTTCTTAAATCCTTGGTTATTGAGCAGTCAGTCATAGATCTAATAATTGAGATTGTCTCACAAGTTTCTTTCAGTAAAGGTAATAAACCAACCTCAATAGAAGCCGAAATTGTACAGGATGCGGACAGATTGGATGCTATTGGGGCAATCGGTATTGCCCGCTGTTTTGCATATGGTGGTAGTAAGAACCGCATCCTATATAGTCCCAATGAAGAAGAGAAAGAAAATTCAAGCATTCAACACTTTCATGATAAGCTATTTAAGCTAAAAGATATGATGAATACTAAATCTGCGAAACAAATAGCTAATCAACGTCATCTTTTTATGGAAGAATATATTGCTGAATTTTACAGAGAAGTTCAATAAGAAATCTATCTTTGCATTCCGATTTAAAAATAAGAAAACAATGAAAAATTTAGTAGAAAATTTAAGTCAATTGTTTGCTGACTTTTCAAAAGATGCAAACACTCAGGTAGAGAACGGAAACAAAGCAGCTGGACAACGTGCCAGAAAAGTATCACTGGAAATAGAAAAGGCTTTGAAAGAATTCCGTAAAGTATCTATTGAAGAGTCTAAAAAATAAGAAAGAGAAAAGAGGAGCGATTGCTCCTCTTCTTCATTTTGTATATATCCCACACGCTTTCGTGGTTTACTTTCCTACCCTCTCTAGTACTTCCTAATTCTGTCAAAGTCTGGTATATCTCATTAAGCTGCATATTGGTTTCGAGCATAAATAGATGCCCAGAAAGCGTAAGGACTTTTTGATGTCTTCTGCGCTATTAGTCATTAAACGGATTCTTTCCACTTTTTTTGCTGATGTTAATCGCATATACTTATCCTATTTGTGCTTAAATTCGACAATATCGTACCTGATCACTAAATCAGTGAAATTTTTTTGAGCATGCTGTTCTCCTAAAGCAGTTCATCGCCTGATAAACGTTTTTCCTGCTTTGATGGCTTCTTCTGCTACTTGTAAGAAGAGATAACATTTTATGACAGATCTGGGCATGCATATCTTCCAGAACAATAATCACATAATATCCTCTTTCCTCAGAAGACTACACTTTCTCTACGAAAAGTATATCGAGAAACTGCGAGAAAACAGTAGATATTATGATACGGAGAATATAGCTGGTGCTGCTAATAGTTAGCTATTATTTAAGGAATAGTATAATTACTCAGGTCTTATATTTCTATGAAAAAGAAAATATTAAAAACAGTATAGTTTGGAAAGAATGATTTTTAGGTATTACTTTTATTTATTTCTGAATTTCAAGGGTGATATACCTGATCGACGTTTAAAAAATTTACAAAAAGCAGAGGCATCTGAAAAATGCAACTCTTCAGCAATCTGTTGTATAGAAAGGTCTGTTTGATTTAATAATATACTAGCTTCGCTATACAATATATCATATATAAGCTGGCTAATTGTTTTTCCCGTTAACTTCTTTACGATCAATGTCAGGTACTGTGGACTGATACATAGACTATCTGCATAAAATGAAACAATGTGCTTATCTCTGTAATTCTCTCTTAATAAGATTACAAAGTTATTCAGTATCTGATCCGAATGACTAGAAGCAATATCATGAGAATTTTGTAAAACGTGTTTGTCGAAGCAGTTAATCCATTCAAATAGAAATTTAGTGAATGTGTTATGTATTAATTCCTTTTGCATCAAATGCGTCTCATCTTCAATTCTAAATTGAACATCTAACACACTATTTAATAATATAAAAAACTCCTTATTGTCCAATTCCATAACGGGTTGGTTAAATAATTTAATATTTCGGTTTAAATGTCTGAAGACCTTCTCCATAGAAGGAACTATATTATAAAATTCAGGAGTCAGAACTAATCCGGTAGCTTTAAAATTATTATCAATATTGCTAAATTGTGCTGTATGGGAAGGAACTAAAGATACAATGCTATTTTTAGATAAATCATAATTATAGCCACTTACATTTATCTGAGCTTTACCTTTTCTAACCAACATATATGCATAACTATTCATATAATAAGATGACAAAAAAGGAATAGGAAATTCTTTAGTACAAAATTTGAAACGTGTGATTTCATATTTCATTAAATTTGTTTTTGCCTTCTTTCCTAAAAATTCTGTTATATCTGATGAATATTGTTTTCTTTTCATAAGAAAATAGAGAGGATTTAGTTTTACATTATTGTGTTATTAATAATATTAACGAATTTTCCTATCAGTTTATTCTTTTATATTCCATTTTTATTCTTATTTCATTAAAATTCACAAATATTATTAAGTATTCACTTTTTCTATGCTATTTCAAATAAAACCATTAATCATATATTTAAAACTTTTTGTTAGCAAAACAAGATTCTACTTTTGCATCTACAATAATAGAGAAATTGAGAATTATAAAATTCTGAACATTCTCCATACTTGTTGGTATTTATATAGAAGTGAATTTTTTATTGTTGTATTATGGAGGATTATCTTAAATACTCTTAGAATCACTCATTAATATGCAAATATAAATTTCAATAGTCTTTAGTTCCTCAAGTTCATGATAACATTCTAAATAAACTACATAATGATTTACTCTTTTTTTACATTTCGTAAAATTACCTTTTCATTAAAGATTTCATGTATTGGGATACTCTTATTTTTCTGTATGCTAGTGCAGGCACAGGTGACTATTGGATCAGCGGAACCTCCTCATAGTGACGCTTTGTTAGATTTAAAGGAATTCTCAAATGGATCCTCCGGTAAAGGCTTGTTAATACCCCGGGTATCCTTGACTTCCACAACTTCAGCAAACCCATTAAACAGTCATACGAAAGGTATGATTATTTATAATCAAGCAACGGCAGGAGACGTTTCTCCGGGACTCTATTTCAATGATGGAACTAAATGGATTCGCGCTATAAGTGCATCAGAAGTACCTCCAATTAGTGGAACCTGGTTTAAACAAGGCACAAACGATTTATCTATCAACAACTCCGATGCTATCTGGCATCAAAACAAGGTGTCAGTTGGCATTTCAAACATACCTTCCTCTGAGCCTACTGCAACCCTTTTTGTGAATGGGGATATGGCCGTGTCCGGAAAGTATTACACAACAAGTTCCGTTTATGCCGATTATGTTTTTGATCATTATCTTGAAGGAAAATCTGAATTAAATCAGGCTTATAAATTTAAGACATTAAAAGATGTAAAAGAATATATATACGAAAATAAACATTTACCGGGAGTAACAAAAATAAGTGATCTGAAACAAGGTGACAATGGGTATACAATTGATATGACATCTCTAATGATTCAGCAACTGGAAAAAATAGAAGAATTGTATTTACACATTATAGAGTTAAATGATAAGGTAGAGGAAAGTCAGAAGCAACATAAGCAACTTACAGAGGAATTACAGATTGTTAGAACAGAACTGGGTAAGCTTCAAGAAGAGTAATCGGCCAAAGCATCCTGATAGATTTCTTTTGACTAGATTATTGCGCAACCAGCCTTACATACACATAAGCTTATACAAACACAATGAAAATACCTGTTCTCTTTTCTTATATATTATGCTTTTTCTTGTCCACATATAACTGTGATGCACAAACAATGACTGGAGTAGGAACCAGAAATCCTCAGGGAGCTTTCCATGTCGATGGACGTAAAGATAATGCTAAAACAGGAGCGCCATCCGCAGAGCAAGCAGTAAATGATTTTATAGTTACAAATAATGGTTTAGTCGGTGTGGGTAATATTACACCTAAAGTAAAATTAGACTTAAGGTCTGATAGTTTACAAAATGCAATAGGACTAGGTACTACTACCCTGCCTGCAACAACAGCCGGAGCTGGAGCGATGAGATACTATCCATACAATGGAGGAAGTGATTTACAATATTCAGATGGAGAAAATTGGATATCAATATTTGTTGCCCCGCAAAAAGCATCTGTTATAGCTCAATTACGTTCTGCGCAAACAATTCCCTCCAAAAAAGAAACAATTATTGGTAATTGGACGAAAATTGAAGATGCCACATCCAGTTTTAATCCATCGAATGGGGCTTTTGTAGCTCCGCGTGATGGAATATATAGCTTTGTCCTAACTCTGAACTTTGTAAACGGAACTATCATTTCCGGATCATATATACAAGTGCAATTTGTAGATACAAACAATTCTTCTTCAGTAAAGGTCATAAGGTCTTTTGGTGAAAGCAGCAGAACTTCTCAGGCTGGGATTACTCAAACATCTACATTAATGCTGGCAAAGGGTGCAACTGTTATGCCACAGGTATATTATACTTTCTTAAATTCAGGATCGAGAGCATTAAGAATAGACGCCGATCAGAACAATCCTAATGGAGGATTTAATAATCTAATGATCATAGAACATTAATAATAAAAATGGGGAAAAATATCAGTCTAATATTTATAATCGGATCCTTTTTGTTTTCTTTTAATAATATAAGGTCTCAAACAGGTGTCAATACAAAGAATCCGGCGTCAAACACCATACTACACATTGACGGGATGAAGGACAATTCCAATGGGCAAGCGTCATCGGTAAAGAACGATGTTGTTGTCAGTACAACCGGAAGATTAGGTATCGGAACACATGCGCCAAAAACCAAAATAGATGTCCGCTCTTCTGTTGATCAGACCGGGATATTTGCTGTCGGAACAACGACACAATCAGCTTCAGAGGTAGGAGGCGGAGCTATTAGATATAATACAACGGCTAAAGTACTGGAATATTCGGATGGTGAAAAATGGCACATATTACCATTAAAAGCTCCAACAAAAGCAATGGTACTTGCTCGCAAAACTAGTTCGCAATCTGTAACGAATAATTCTACTACGCAAATTATAAATTGGAGTACTGTTACAGATTTAGGAGGAGATTTTAATCTAAATACAGGTGTTTTCACTGCACCCAGAGATGGATTTTTCGTGGTTTCATTCAATGTAACTATAGATTCAGGTCCTGTTTTGGACAATTCAAAAATTGAAACTTTAATAGAAAGTGACAATACCAGTGGAAATATTCAAACGTTTAAATCTATCGATTCCTTTCCTGGAGATGAATCTGGGACAGTAACTACATATGTTGGAAGTAGCTGTAATGCCATATTTAATTTAAAAAAAGGGAATACTATCAGATTTAAAGTATACCATACCCTTGGTCAGGATGGAACAATAATCAAGAGAGATAAAGTATTATATATCGGCTCAGGATTAGATAGTGGCAAATTCAATACCGTAAGTGTTTATGAATTGTAAAAGATCAATGTCTATGAATAAATATCTATATATTTATATTACAGTCTGTTTTTCGTTTGGTTTTAATCTTGCTAAAGCGCAAACAGCAGTAGGGGCAAGATCTACGTCAAATGGCTTAGAAATAGTAACACCTGCTGGTAACGAAAAATCGATCATAACAAAAGATGGTAAAGTTGGAATCGGGACTTTAACGCCAAAGGTAGAATTGGATATCCGATCAGGAGCTAACAGTGCTTTGGCAATAGGGGTGACCGAACAATCGGCTCAGGATGCGGAAGCAGGAGCTATTCGTTATGTGCCATCTCCGGCTATTGGGGTTAGAGGATATATCGAATACTCTGATGGCCAAAAATGGATAGGATATTATCCATATGGTAAACCCCGATTAGTTGTTGTCGCAGAAAAGACTTCACAGAATGTATATGTATATGAGGCAGGTGCTCAACCAATAGGCTCTTATACGACAGGAATTCCGGCACGCTCTTCCTCCTATCTCACTAATTGGACAAAGAAATTAGATTCCGATTCGGGAACAGATACTAATAATTTCAACATTGCAAGTGGAGAATTTATTGCTCCACGGGAAGGGGTGTATTGGGCCATTTTTTCTATAGCTCTACAAGCTAATTTAATAACAGCCAACGAAACTTATGACAGTAACCAGATAGAGGCAATCTGGGAAGTTAGGGATTCTTCAGGATTACTAAAATCAAAAATTAAAAGTGCTAAAGCGTTTCCTGGGAACGGGACTACAGAAGCAGGTGCCTCTTGTTTAGTTGGAGTACATCTTATGAAAGGAGATAGGCTCCGCCCGGCTGTGTGGATAGACCTGACTTGGAGTCATAGTAGTTTTAGACCATTCAATACCAATGCGGGTTATAATGTTTTAACGATTGTAGAGCAGTAAAGAGATTATAAATAGATTGTAATATTTAGTTTGAGTTTGGGTTTGAAAGTATGTAGTTTGCTTAGAAAAAGTTTGTGAAGTGATTTTACGAACTTTTTTTGAATAAACTTAATTAGACTCGAATTATAAATTAGGGTAGATTTAAGTTTATGTGCGAAAATATAAGAAAAAAATTATTTCATCTTAAAATTTGTTTACCATTCAATTTATCTCAAATGCCTGAAAAGGTAGGGCTTATTACACGGTACAATCTTTATCTTTATTGCCAGCTTTTTTATATGCTATAATTACAAATAGGACAAAAGAAGAGGTCCATATTGGGTACTTATTTCTTGCTGTACTGTTATGCAGAGATGCCGTAGGAACGAAAACCAACACGGTCATTTTCCCAAGCAAAATCACCTTTGCGTTCAGGATAGTTACGGCCGAATACTTGTGGAGAATAGCTAATCTCTTTGCCCTTTTTTATGGTAAATACCTTTTCCTCATTTACTACTAAATCTCCTTTAAAATTAGTTTATTGTCATTTGTTAGCTGAGAAACAATAGTGTCGCCTTTATCCGACAGAGCTAAAAAGTGCTCATTATCTAACAAAGAGAAATTTAAACGATTGATATCTATTTCAACCAAATTAGGGATATTTGAATAAGAAGAAAAATTTCTAACTCAAACCTTCACCTGTTACGTACTCCACGAACTGAGTCCTAATAAGATGATTGCTGTTATGTGACTGAATGATAATTGCATTGTAGTTTTTATTAGAAAATTCCATCTACAGCCCACTTCTCTCTCCATGCAATATCGATTGAGTCGCCATTGAATTGGATTGGCAACCAGATGTAACGAGAATTTATAAGATCTGTCTTATTCCATTTGTCAAACATCGCCATATAAGCATCGTCTTTTCCTTCTATTTTCAGTACATGGGTGCTTTGTCCGTAGAATGTAATGTTGGCATCTTTACCTGAACATGGATTACCCATTACCGTCCATTCTCCCATAATTGAATCTGCAACGGCATATTCGGCCTGATTGGGATCCCAAGCAGTGCAACCCGAAGAAAGAACATAATATTTGCCATTACGTTTAAACACTGCTGGTGCTTCGCGTGACTGGTCGATAAAGTTGCGGGTAAATTTCCCTGTCGGCTTTAAATAATCATCTGTAAGTTCACTTATATACAATGTTTTATTGTTTTCTGATGAATAAAAGTGATATGCTTTACCATCATCATCCTTAAACAGGGTCATATCTCGACTCATGACATCATTAGGGCGCATCGAGCCGAGATACTCAAATTTTCCATTAGGAGTATCACTTACAGCTACACCAGCTGCTGCTTTAGCATAATCGTGGCTGTCAACATGAAGCCACATCACAAATTTCTTAGTCTGATCATTATAGATAACTTTCGGACGTTCCAATACATTTGACGGATGAAGCTCTGATAGACTATCTGTCAGGTTTGGTTTCAAGACCACACCTTCAAATTTCCAGTTAGTCAAATCTTTCGATGAATAACATGATACACCTCCGGCTTCTGATCGATAACATTCCCAGCTTGGAACTTTGGGATTCCAATAAGTTGAGTCTCCTTTATATTCGCCGTACCAATAATAGGTACCTTCATGATAAAGTACACCGCCGCCGTGAGCATTGATCATATTACCATCAGTATCGAGCCACTCTGCTCCCGAAACAATCATAGCTGATTCGGATTGTTGATCCTTTTTCTGTCCACAGGAAAGTAATATGATACCTGCAACAAGTATTACAATCGTTTTTATATTCATAATTTTTGCTTTAATTCGTTACTGATCTTTTTATTTGAGTTTAAACGGACTTGTTTTAATATATATCTTAAAGTCCTTAATCATACCCGGTTTATTCGCTTCTGCACGTGGCAAGTACGAGAACCCTGTAATTATCGTGTCTTCTCCTAGGTCAATTACAAGTTGATGCGGGTACTTTGGATTAATTGATGAATAATTTGTATGCCAGAAAGTTGACTCTTGTAGGTCGAATACATTGGTTGCTACATTATTTGCTACATTCAGTTCTTCACTATCAGCATAAACAACTTTCCAATGTTGGCGCGATATCGGCTTGCCATCATCACCCAATATTTCCAATTCGGCCATAGCTGCATAATTATCTCCGTTATGAGAACTTAAAGCTTCAATACAGAAGAAACGAGTATTAATCTCTTTATTGAATTTAATATGTTGCCAACCGTTACCGGGTTTGAATGAGCCCTTATAGACAGGTGTTTCTTCTGTCAAATTAAGATTTTCGCCCAATTTACGGTGGGCATAAGCCTCATTGCCTTTTATATGATCTAGAATTGGTTTTCTAAGTCCTTCGATCTCCGGCTTTGATGGCGATACTATATCCAGGACAATAATTTCATTCTCTCCTTTTTTAAGCCAACAACCCGGCATATAAAGAGTCTGTTGAGGGCCTATTTCCCAGAATCGTCCAATTGCCTGACCATTTACCCAAACCATTCCTTTACTCCAATTGCGCATATCGATAAATGTATCACCGGTTTCATCTAAAGTGAATGTACCTTTGTAATATGCCGGTTGCTTAGTTATATTTTCTACTTTCTTATATTGTTTATTTTTTGCAAATTCATAATCAACTGGAATATTGAATACCTGCCAATTCTTGAGTTCTTCTTTATTATTTCTTGTTTGTATTTCCACTTTCTCGGTGATGCCCTTCCAGTCATAAATTCCTTTTCCGAAGTTCATACGTCCCATCGCCTCTACTAGAATGTCTAGCTGTGTTCCCTCTTTAAGGGGTGGCAACTTCGCAACTTTCTCTCCTTTGAGGCGATTAAGCGTTGCTATCCTTTCACCATCAAGAAATACCTGTGCCCAATCATGGGCCTCAGTGATAATCAAAGTTTGTTCATCTTCTGATGCACTTAAAGTTGTACGGTAAAGAATGCTTCCCCAGCCCTGATCGAAAAACTCCATTGATTTTATTGTTTCACACTCTTTAGCATCAGACAAATTGTCAAACAGTGGAGCTATTTCGGTCAGTGTAAATTTGGGAATTGCTATTGTGGGGATAGAGTCAGGAATCTCCGTCAGTTTAGTTCCTTTCGGCAAATAGTTTTTTAACAAGTTCCGTACCTCATAATATTTGGGGGTTATATTTCCTGATTCACCAATAGGTGCGTCATAATCGTAAGATGTACAAGTTGGCGAAAAATTCGGGAAGTTTGCTCCCCCCCAATGCCCGAAGCTCGTTCCTCCGTGTGTCATATACAAGCTGAAAGATATATTTCTATCGAGCATCTCTTTCATTCCATTAACTAATGCTTCGGCACTGCGTGTTTCATGTTTTGCACCCCAGTGGTCGAACCAGCCTGACCAAAACTCACTACACATAAGCGGCGTATTGGGACGAATTTCTTGTAAACGTCGGAACTGATCATTTATATTTGCTCCTGTTCCGAAATTAATAGTCCATGTTAAATCTTCAAGGGCGTTTTTTTCGAAATTAGAGTTCCAGTCGCACTGAAACAGAGGAACATCATTGAATCCTACTCCTTTTACAATGTCACGAATTGCAGCAACATATGGTTTGTCTGTTCCATATGCACCATATTCGTTCTCTACCTGGACCATGATAATATTGCCTCCGCGAGTTATTTGTTGATCAGCCAACTGTTTACCCACCTCATTCATGAAAAGTCTGGTGCGTTCCATAAAGTAAGGATCTTGTTCGCGTAGTTTAATATCTTTTTTCTTGAGTAGCCACCAAGGCAATCCACCCATTTCCCATTCTGCACATACATACGGACCGGGACGTATGATTACATACATACCATGTTTTTGTGCAAGTTTGCAAAAAGCAGCAATGTCTTTTTGTCCTGTAAAGTCAAATTTACCTTCTTCTGGCTCATGATAGTTCCAAAAAACATAAAGGCAGATAGTATTCATACCCAATGCCTTGGAGGCTTGTATGCGATGTTCCCAATATTCTTTGGGAATGCGAGGATAGTGGAGTTCGGCAGCTTTAACCACAAAAGGTTTTCCATTCAATAAAAAGGTTTTGTCGCCTATTTCAAATCGTTCTTTTTGACTATAGCTATTTACTGCTAGCGACAAAGAAATAAGTAATAGTATAAATTGTTTCATAAATATATTCAAATATTAGTTTTAGGATATCAGCTATTTCTTAGATTATACATGGCTGATTTTAAGCACTTCTAGTGTTTGAAATGCTCTGTTACCTTCAATCCTTCTTGCATTTTCTTATACCTTATTAATGCTTCGATGTAATAATAGTCCGCATAATTGATTGACGCATCTATTTCTGATTTGTTAGGACAATGTCCTGTTGAATGTAGCAGAAATGATGGTTTCAACTCACGGATCTGGTATTTGTCTGAAGATAACTCGATCAATGTGTTTGTTGCTGCGTCTTTATATTCTTGGGCTTTTGAAGGATTATCTTCCAATTGAGACAATTCAAGCAGTGCTGATGCAACAACAGCTGCAGCTGAAGCATCCTTAGGAGCTTTTGGAATAGCAGGATCATCGAAATCCCAAAATGGAACATATTCTCCTTTAGGTAATCTTGACAGATATAGATCGGTCACTTTTTCTGCAAACCGAAGAAATTTTTTATCTCCCGTTTCACGATACACAAAGGTATAGCCATAGATAGCCCAGGCTTGACCGCGAGCCCAGAGACTACTGTCGGCATAACCTTGATGAGTGATGCCCTTGATAAAATCGCCTGTTTCGGGATTATATAACGCCACATGATAACAGCCTCCATCTTCACGAAAATGATATTTCATTGTAGTCTCTGCATGTTTAGTTGCTATTTCAGCTAATTTCTTATCACCTCCGTTTTTGGCAGCCCAATACAATATCTCCAAGTTTATCAGATTATCCATAATTGTATTGAAAGGAGCGAAGCGGCCACTCGCTACCTCGCGCGGCCATGATAGTATAGTTCCAATTTTAGGGTTGAATAACGTTGCGAGAGTATCAGCAGCTATGTGCATAATTATCTAGAAACATCCAAGAGAGGAACTAAGAAAGTGAAACGTAAACTGTTATAAATGAATTTAATTGCTTCTATTTGCCGATTTACTAAAAAGCAATAATCAGTAAAATATAGCAGTATTTCCGTTACCAGTTCGTTACCCTGGATGTTACCATGTGAAAACAGGTAACAAGAAGTGAATAACAGAAGCTGACACGGATTCTTATTCTCTGATTCACATTATTTTGCATAACAAAGAGCACTTATATAACCGGTAACTTTGCCTTCAGGCAAAGTCCATAAAACGATAAGTGTTATGAAAAAAGAAAAATTCAAGGTTTTGCTCTACCTCAAGAAGAGCAGTCCCAACAAATTGGGATTAGTTCCCATCATGGGAAGAATCACAGTAGATCGCTCCATGTCTCAATTCAGTTGCAAGCTATCCTGTAAAGAATCCCCTTGGAATGCCCGTGAAAGTCGTCTGAATGGTAAAAGCCGTGAGGCTGTAGTTACCAATTCCAAATTAGATAGACTGCTTCTGTCTATTAATAATGCTTACAAGACATTGATCGATCGGAATAAGTCCTTTGGTGCCAAGGATGTCAAGAATCTGTTTCAAGGAAGTATGGAAACGCAGATGACATTGCTCAGACTCTTTGAGCGCCATATCGCTGAAATGAAAGCACGAGTAGGGATCGATGTTTCCCATCGAACTGTGCCCAACGATATTTATGCCCGACAACGACTGGAAAAGTTTGTCAAGAAACGATTTAACGCTTCTGATCTAGCCTTCAGCCAACTCAATGAGCAATTTATCCGTGAGCTTCAAGATTATCTCGTGATTGAAGAAAGTCTTGCCGTTCAAACTGTTCGGCATTATTTGGCATACCTGAAGAAAATCTGCCGGATTGCTTTTAAGGAAGGACCTGCAGACAAACATTACTTTGAAAAGTATCCGCTTCTTAAACAAAAAGAAAATCCACCCAGAACCCTAAACCGAGAAAACTTTGAGAAAATCAGAGATTTGAAGTTAGAAGAACATCAATACTCACACATATTCTCGCCCGTGATTTATTTCTTTTTGCCTGTTATGCGGGTACAGCTTATGTGGATGCAATCGCCATCACTCAGGAAAACCTGTCAAGAGATGATGGCGGTAATCTGTGGCTCAAATACAAAAGAGGAAAAAACGGGAGCCTGTGCAGAGTAAAATTATTACCCGAAACTATTGAGCTGATTGAGAAATATAAAAATAAATCCCGAAAGACTTTATTCCCCTATATGGATTACCAAGCCTTAAAATACCGATTGTACAGTATTCGGGAACTGGCAGGCATTAAAGGTGCTCTGAGCTACCATATGGGCAGACATTCGTTCTCGACTCTGATTACACTTGAAGCAGGTGTCCCGATAGAAACAGTCTCCAAGATGCTGGGACACGGAGATATCAAAACAACACAAATCTATGCCCGTGTTACTCCCAAGAAATTGTTTGAGGATATGGACAAATATATCGAAACAACCAAAGACTTGAAGTTAGTCCTTTAGTTATCAGTAAGCTTCAAATAAGAACAAGAGACAAAAAATAAAACATAAAGAGATTATGAAAAAGATAGAACAAAAAACAGAGCAAAAAATCACACGCAGTACGTTTAACATCTTATTCTACATCAACCGCAGTAAAGTAAAGGCGGATGGAACAGACCTATGAGAGCATTCTTAAAGAGCAGGGAGTTATCACTGCAGAACTCTAAAAAATACACTGACCGAAATAAACAAAGCTCCGACCATGTTGCTGGAAGCGGGAGAAGAAGAAAGGGCTAGACTGAAAATTCGTTCAGTGGAGATACAATCGACATCGACTTACCGTCAATCCAAGACTTCACAGAGTAACCTGCGGGAATATCTTCTTTCACTGAAAATGAAAGACATCGCTTTTTCGGATATTACAGAAAGCTTTGGAGAGAACTACAAGCTTTACCTGAAAAGCAAAAATTACCGCTCCGATCATATCAACCATTGTTTTACATGGCTCAACCGCTTGATATATATTGCTATTGACAGGGAGATTATCCGATTCAATCCCATAGCGGATGTCCCTTATGAAAAGATAGAAGCACCCAAGTTGCAACATATCAGCAGAAACCAGTTGAAAACGATTATGGAGACTTCACTGCCCGACAAGTTGCAAGAGCTGACACGCCGGACTTTTATCTTTTCTGCTTTTACTGCACTGTCCTATATTGATGTAAAAGGGTTATATCCTCACCATATTGAAAAAACAGCTAAAGGAAAGTCTTATATCAGAACACGCAGAAAAAAGACGGATGTGGAAGCCTTTATTCCCTTACATCCGATTGCCGAACAAATCTTATCGCTCTACAATACGGAAGATGATACCAAGCCTGTGTTTCCACTACCTAATCGCAATCAGATATGGCACTGTATCCATGAGATTGGCTTTCTGGCAGGCGTTAAGGGCAATCTGAGCTACCACATGAGCCGTCATACTTTCAGGACACTTTTACTCTCGACAGGTATTCCCATCGAGAGTATCAGCAAGATGATGGGACACAGTAATATCTCCAGCACACAGGTTTATGCCAAAGTGACGGACGATAAAATCTCCGAAGATATGGATAAACTCATGGAGCGAAGAAAAATGATATATAGAGATATTCAAACCGGTGTCAGAAGGTTGGATAAATAGATAACAGACGAAGGGATGCTCTTTCTTCTGCTATATATATATAAAGAAAAAAACAGTAAATACCGGTTTCCCTTTTGCGATCTGCTTATCTAACGGATTATTCTTCGCACTACATCCCTTTGGCAAAAGTATATTGAATAAGCCAAGCGGTCAAATTCAGGCTCTATGAGTTTAGACGAAAATACTCATCCCTTCGGAATCGTATTTTCGCTAAAAATTTGACGCTTTGCTTTTTTCATCTTCGGAGCCAAAGGGACATAGCATGCGAAGCCGGCATCCGACGCATAGAACAGAAAGATACCCAAAGTCAACAGGAAGCAAAAAAAGAGGGGAACAAAAGCTGCTCTCCTCTTCCTCTGCATAAAAAATAGGTTGGCGGAATCTCCTTTTCCGTTTTATTTACGAAAGGCTTCGATGTAATTTCCCTCCAACAATGTCTGAATATCCGATTTCCTGTACAGTATCTTACCTCCCAACTGTATGTAGGATATTACACCCTGGCTCCGATAATCCTACAAGGTCCTGCGGCTGACTTTCAGTAAGGCTGATACTTCCCTGTCAGTCAGATAACGTTCACCGTTAAACAAGAGACTCGTATTACTGAAAGCTATTTCCATACAAGTGATAATCTCTTCCAAACCTTCAAAAAATGCAATAACGTCTTTATTGCGTTTGGTAATTAACTCTTCCATCCTATTTTCCCGATTGTAAGATTTTCTCAATATCTGAAACCTTGTAGTAGATTTTTATGATTGATACGGCTGAAGCTGATTCTTCCGGTATCCCTGTAGGTCTGTAAAGTCCTGGGGGAGATATGGAGCATCATACACACGTCCTGGTTATCGATCCACTGGTTCAGCCCCTTCTTTTTATACCTGTCGCACAGGGCAATTACCCTTTCCTTAAAACATTCGAACCGCGCGATCATATTTTCAAATACGGCTTTGTCTATGTTGATTATTTCCATCATTAATTCTTTTAGTTAAAAATTTATACAATACCCGGTGATTTGCAAATCAGAAGCGAATATAAAATCAAAAATTACATAAACAACATATATACAATTACTTGTCGTTATTTTTCGCATTTTGTCGTAACTTGTCGTACCTGTATGTTTGGGGTGCAAATTGGATATCTTTTTCTTGAATATCTTTAACTAAAAGTTTATAAGGATACAATATTGTATTTTGGAAATTCGTTTGCCTATATCCATTCATTCATCCATCCATCATATCTTTCAAGGCGAATCATATTAACAACCCCTGTTGTTAGCGAGTTGTGTTTTTGTAAGACAAAATAAATTTGTCTTGCAAAAACTTACTCGCCCAATCCTGCTGGTTTGGGAATAATTTCCTCCAAAGTCGGAAATCATAAATCTATCCATGAAGTCTTTACAATAGATTAAGTAATGAAATTATGAGAAAAAACAACAAAAAATCTAGCTGTTCATAAATAAAATACGCAAACGTAAAGGTAGAGAATCGATCCTTAGGTATTATCGACACACAATCCTCTAAAATAACGCGAAGCGGCGAATTGGACCGAGGGCTAGATGGAGGAAAGAAGGTCAAAGGAAGAAAACAACATTCTCTATTTGTGTTGGAGCTTTACCAATAGGGAAAAGTGGTGTATTAGAGGATAAAAATGGGACAGTATATAATAATAGTGCAATTCTAAGAGAGGCATTAAAAGGATTTAGCATTCGTGTGGTTAATCACCCAATCGTAATAGATGACAATATAATAACTTCGTGGAATCCGTCAACATCTATTGCTGTTGACGGATTATGACTGGATATTTTGACTGCAAAGAATAATGCTGATGAAATTCGTCAATTAATTCAGTTAATGGGATTTGATGAAAGAAAAAAATTATTGGCTACAATAAGTAGTCAGAAAACAGTACATTTTTTAGATAAAGAAACATTGAATATCAGTTTTAATTGATATTTCATTCGTAAATTTGAGATTATCAAGTTTTAAGTTTCATTAAAAGTTTATTCAACCGACTTAACCGATACCCAGTGGACTACCATATTAGCGTATATTGGCGATAATCGCAAGTGTTTTAATCAGATAGTTTTCAAATACTAAACTAGCATTTCATTATCTTTCAAGTATAATTTTACTATATTTGATAAATTTTCACTATAACAATTGACAATATTAATAATATGGCAAGACTAAAGAATAGAACAGGAGCAGAAACAAAAGAACTTATTCTTACACATGCATTCAAACTTTTTGCTACTAATACATATGAGCAAGTAACATTTACAGAATTAGAATCAAGCTTAAATATAACAAGAGGTGCAATAATGTACCATTTTAAAACTAAGGAGTTGATCTTTCAAGCTATGTGTGATAAGTTCTTATTAATAGAAAGTTCGATTCTTACTTGCTTAAAAAAATATACTACTCCAGAAATTACTCTTAAAGACTTCATTTCTATATATGTAAAAGCTATTATGGAAATAAAAAGAAAAACCGCAAGTTTTGGAATAAAAAATTTTAATAAAGCTTTAATCAATATAACAAATCAAGCTACATACTATTATCCTAGTTTTGAAGTGAAAGCTCTTCGATGGCAGATTATGCAAATAGAACTTTGGAAAAATATTTTAAATGAATCAAAAATTAAATCAGAAATAAGACCTGATATAGATATTGATACATTAGCAGATTTATTTGAAGATATTTATTGTGGTATATCTTATTCTGGTATAATATTTCCAGACGGAATTGATGTGAAACGTTTAGAGGACGCATTTAATTTTGTTTATAAAACCATAAAAGCCGAATAGTTTATATACTTATTAACAACTATCCTTATTTTTACTGAATGTATGGTTAAAAAACAAAATATGAGTGTATGTCTTTAAAGTAAAGTCTACCATTAGGTGTTAAGTGTTTTGGTTTTTAAACATAGTAAAATAGTTTCATATTGGGACTGTCCATAATTTTTTGAGAAGGCATTCAAAGATAAAAGATATTTAGTTTGCAGTGATTGAATCAAGTAGTTTTCCCATCTTACAGTTGTTCTTTCGTTGTTTGATTGTTTGCTCCTTGATTTTTTGTCTTTGTTTTAGAATTTGTTCTCCCCTGTCCATATACACATCTTCGGGAGTGAGATTATCCAACAATTCATAATAACATATGGTATTGTAATCTGTTACTGATCAATAGCTTAAGCAAACTGCTCGAGACAATAGTAATTCTCTAATAGAACAATAATCTTTATGGATCGGTGATAGCATTCTATCTTACCTTGTGTCTGTGGATGTAATGGCTTACCCCGGATATGATTTATCTTATGTTCCTCTGCTAAAAAGATTTTTAGATCCTTGGCTATGTTACACGAACCATTATCCGAGAGCAGCTTGGGCGGCTCTCCCTTTTTGATATTACCCTTCTTTAAAGCCTGGTTAACACATCTTTTTACATCTTCAAGCATTCTCTTCAATTTTATACATATACAGTAACAACAATTTAATCTTGAATAGAATAAAAATTAAAATCGGAGATATAGGCATATAGCATAGAGTTGATAACAATAGATATAAAATAAATAATCTACTTAAATAGTACTTAGTAACAGTATATTAAAGTGCCAAATGCTTTATATAATAATATTATTCTCCACAAACTATACTAAATGCAAATATTAATCATATATTTGTACCATACGTACGTTATAATAAATATGATTATAATAAAAATAATATCGATGATATCATTAG
>POVV01000568.1_pt1 | contig 22219 bp, 18 predicted proteins | sample 1560271 | NCBI WGS metagenome assembly POVV01 (sample SAMN08337232, study PRJNA429181) | Bioreactor metagenome, whole genome shotgun sequencing project. | biome: cows' rumen and soil; feature: anaerobic; isolation source: anaerobic chemostat enrichment culture, galacturonate as sole carbon... | reverse complement strand
TACTGGAACTACTCGTTTTTTTACTCATGATAGCGAATGTTTTGATAGTTAATAAATATACTCGTTTTTATCAAAACACTTAAGTCGAAATCAAGACAATCGGTAAACTTTATGCTGAAGATATACAGTGGTAACAAAACAACATGCTATTATAAAAAGTATATATTTAAAAACTAAAAGGAGTTTATTAAACATTATATATATTATTAATTTTTAATTTAAACTTAACAAAAAATCATTGTGTTTGTAATAGACTGTTAATTGTGTTTATTCTTTTTTTGAAGAATACTTGTAAATATCGATATTAAAAGTTCATTCACTTATAAAAGTGAGTTATTAAACAGAGTAAAATTATACAAATTATTTATATAAAGCGTATTATGAACTTTATTAAAACAATGTTAATAACTATGATTGTTGATAATTTTTCATTTTTTAATCTATTAATAATTGTTGATAAACCTTTCATAGCAGAATGATAAAAGCCTGTGATTTTTAATTGTTATCTGCGACTTATTTCATATATGTTGTTTAGTTTCATAAAACAATTGATTTTGTTTTAAAAATCTATTAACAGTTATCAACAGTTTATCAACAATCTTTTTTGATAATCGAAATATGTAAATGAAGAATAAGAAACAATTGATAAGAAATACTAATTTAAGTAGCATATTCACAGATAAATATATAATTTTGTTATTCATTAATATAATAATGTAAAAGATGAAAGGTTTTCTTAAGAGTTTATTAGCCTCTATAGTAGGCTGTTCCATCGTTATAGGTATTTTTATTTTTATATTTATTCTTATAATAGCCGCTATGTCTTTCGGCTCATCTGATAAATATAATTTGAAAGATAATACTGTATTGACATTGAAACTTGAAGGTACTCTGTCTGAAAGAGTAGAACCAAATTCGTTTTTAGACTTGATAGGTCAAAATACGGATTTAGAAATAGGATTGGATGATATTCTTTCATCTATAAAGAAAGCAAAGGAGAATGATAATATAAAGGGAATTTATATTAATGCCGGTGCATTTGCTGCTTCTAATGCTTCGTTGAAAGAAATACGCGATCAGTTAGCAGACTTTAAAGAAAGTGGAAAATTTATTATTGCTTATGCCGATGTTTATTCACAAGGATGCTATTACTTATCCTCAGTAGCAGATAAAGTAATAATGAATCCTCAGGGTAATCTCGATTTGCATGGACTTTCATCTTCACCTACTTTCTACAAAGGGCTGCTTGATAAAGTAGGTATCGAGATGCAGATATTTAAAGTAGGTACATTCAAATCTGCCGTTGAGCCTTTTATGCTTGATAAAATGAGTGATGCAAATAGAGAGCAGGTTACAGCATATATAAACGATATATGGTCTACTATTACATCCGAAATATCAGACTCCAGAAAAATATCGGTAGATAAAATAAACCAACTGACAGATTCTTTACAAACATTCAAATTAGCCAATGCTTCAGTTAGTGATGGGCTTGTAGATACGTTGATGTATGAGACAGAAGTAAAAGAATATCTGAAAGATTTACTCAAAGTAGAAAAAGCGAAAGATGTGAGAATGGCATCTATTAAGGATATGACTTCCGTATCCTTTGTAAAAGAGAGTAATTCTAAAGATGTTATTGCTATACTTTATGCCGAAGGATCTATCAACAATGGATCTGGCAAAGATGGTATAACTGATAAGAGATATGTGAAGGAAATTGAAAAACTGAAAGATAACGATAAAGTAAAAGCTGTCGTTTTCCGTGTCAATTCGCCCGGAGGAAGTGCTTATGCTTCGGAACAAATATGGAAAGCCATTACCGACCTGAAAACAAAGAAACCGGTGGTAGTATCTATGGGAGACTATGCTGCATCGGGAGGCTATTATATTGCATGTAATGCCTCTAAAATTATTGCTCAACCAAATACATTGACAGGATCAATTGGTATTTTTGGTATGTTCCCAAATTTCGAAGGATTGACTAAAAAAGTAGGATTATCGTTTGATAATGTGAAAACAAATAAATTTGCTGATTTTGGCGATGCTACCCGTCCGATGAGACCTGAGGAAAAAGTAATATTGCAGCAATATATTGAACATGGCTATGACCTGTTTTTAACTCGTTGTTCAGAAGGACGTAATATTCCAAAAGATTCGTTAGATCATATTGCTCAGGGTAGGGTATGGACAGGTAATCAAGCCTTGAAGATAGGATTGGTAGATGCTCTTGGAAATATAGATACTGCGATACAAGAAGCAGCGAAACTTGCCAAACTTGATGATTATTCTTTGCAGGATTATCCTAAAAAAGTTGACTTTTTAGAAAGTTTATTATCCAACCAGAAAGAAGAATTTGCAACAAAGGCAATGAAAGAATACCTTGGTAAGGATTATGAATTATTCAAGACTATAAAAGAGATAAAGGAACAAGATTTTGTTCAAGCTCGCATGCCTTATGACATAAGCATAAGATAAATATTCTAACTATATAATGATAAAACAACAGCCCGTGCATATCAACAAATGGCTGCTACCATTTTCATGGTTGTACGGGCTGATTGTATTTTTTAGAAATAAGTTTTTCGATTGGGGAATACTCAAGCAGGAAGAGTTTGATATTCCTGTTATCTGCATAGGAAATATCACTGTAGGAGGTACGGGAAAAACTCCGCATACCGAGTACGTTATTCGTTTGTTGAAGGATAAATATAGGGTAGGGGTACTAAGCAGGGGGTATAAGCGCAGAACCAAAGGATTTGTTCTTGCAGACGACAACACGACCAGTAAAGACATTGGTGACGAATCGTTCCAAATAAAAAACAAATTTCCGGATGTTATCGTTGCTGTGGATGGAGACAGGCGTAGAGGTATAAAAAAGCTTTTATCGCTAAAAAACCCACCTCAAATAATCTTATTGGATGATGCCTTTCAGCATCGTTATGTAAAACCATCTTTTACAATTATCCTGTCAGATTTCAATCGTCCTATATATGCAGATACTTTGCTTCCTGCAGGACGTTTGCGAGAACCTTTTTCAAAGATAGATGATGCAAATATGATAATCGTAACTAAATGTCCTCGGGACTTGCAGCCTATCGATTATCGCATTATTTTGCATGATGTGAATCCTTTCCCATATCAAAGTCTCTATTTTACTACTTTCGATTATTTAGAATTAAAACCTGTATTTCCCAATAGCGGAGAAAGCAGGTCGTTAGAATTTTTACGAAACAAGACTGTTTTATTGGCTACAGGTATAGCTTCGCCTAAAGTGATAATAAAAAAACTATCGGAGTATACCCGTAAAATAGAAACAATAACATATCCTGATCATTATAATTTTAAGACAAAGGACATAAAGTATATTTCCGATAAGTTTAGAAATATAAGTTCAGAGAAAAAAATAATTCTGGTTACAGAAAAAGATGCAAGCCGATTAGTTTTGAAAGATATAGATGAAGAAATAAGAAAATATCTGTATTATCTTCCTATCGAAGTTGCATTTATGGACAAAGGAGACGATTTTGAAGATAAAATATTAAAGCACGTAGAAGACAGTAGATTTAAACTTAACTAAACTGTTTTAGGAATAACAAATAGAATATATGCTAGAAAAAATATACGAAACAGCATCGTTTATAAAAAATGTTGTGGGTACTGTACCCAATATAGCTATTATTTTGGGCACAGGTTTGGGAGAATTAGTACACGAAATAAGCGATAAGAAAGAAATACCATACGAAAAAATTCCTAATTTTCCACTTTCTACAGTAGAAGGACACAGCGGAAAACTTATTTTTGGAAAGCTTGGCGGAAAGCCCGTATTGGCTATGCAAGGAAGATTTCACTACTACGAAGGCTATACTATGCAGGAGGTAACATTCCCTATTCGCGTTTTTCAGGCATTGGGTATTCAGTACTTGTTTGTATCAAATGCAGCGGGAGGAATGAATGGAAGCTTCGATATAGGCGATATCATGCTTATCGATGACCATATAAATTTATTTCCCGAACATCCATTAAGAGGTAAGAATTACAAAGAGCTTGGTACTCGCTTTCCGGATATGAGCGAAGCGTATAACAAAGAACTCCGGCTGATGGCTATGAATATTGCTAAAGAAAATAATATTAAGTTGCAGCACGGAGTTTATATAGGTACACAAGGCCCTACTTTCGAAACCCCTGCCGAATATAATTGGTTTAAGATTATCGGTGGCGATGCCGTTGGTATGTCTACAGTGCCTGAAGTAATTGTTGCCAATCACGCAAAAATGAAAGTGCTGGCATTTTCTATAATCACTGATATAGGTATCATTGGAAAGATTGTAGAGGTGACGCACGAAGATGTGCAGGAAGCCGCTAAAATAGCACAACCCAAGATGGCCTATATTATGCAAGAGGTGATAAAGAGACTGAATTAACAAATTGAAAATATTAGAAATATAAAGGATGCAGAACTTCTGTATCCTTTTTTATTTATCTTTATAGATAGGTTTTATTCAAATCCATTTCTTATGAAAGCATACATTCTATCTATTATTATCTTATATTTTTGTGTTTCCACTGTATCTTATGCGCAGCAGCAAGTAACAATCAATCAGATAAATGTTGAAATATCGAAGGGAAACTTCGATAAATCGAAAAAAATGATAGACCTGTACATTGCTCAAAACAATTTATCGTCGGAGGAAATTTATAATCTGAATTTTAAGAAAGATGAGCTTGATAGGATAGTGATAGATTTTTCGAAAAACAAATCTGATGTTGTTGAGTTCATTAAAAAATATTATCCTGATGTAAATGATAAGATGCTCTCCAAGTGGGAAAATGAGAAATCTCTCGAATCGATGATTATCAATGGAGAAAAAAAGTATATGAGTAGAGCTGCTCCAAATCTATTCAGAATAAATAAACAAGCGATAAAACGCAAATTGGAAGTAGACGGAAACCAAAAAGATGAATTACAGAATGTACTGAAAACACATTTACCATCTATTGTAGATGGTTTGAAAAATACAGGAAGCACTCAAATGCCTCCTGTGAAAATGAAAGTAAAATATACTGTAACCCTTAAGCCGAATGTTGTTCCAGCCGGAGAAATGGTACGATGTTGGCTACCTTATCCGCGCGAAGATAATCGTCGTCAGACAGACGTAAAGTTACTCTCTGTAAATGATAATAACTATATTATATCCCCATCCGATTATGCTCAGCGGACATTGTATATGCAAAAAATAGCAGAAAAAGATAAACCGTTAACCTTTTCATTTGAATTTTCTTATGCTTCGGCTGCCGAGTGGTTCAATATAAAACCTGAAAGTATAAGAGATTACGATACGAATTCAGATTTGTATAAAGAATATACTGCGGAGAGGGAAGCTCATATAATTTTTACTGATCAGATAAAGCGATTGTCTGACCGGATCATAGGGAATGAAACGAATCCATACCTGAAGGTCAGGAAGATATTCGACTTCATCAGTGATAACTATCCTTGGGCAGGTGCTCGTGAATATTCTACGATACCAAATATACCTGAGTATGTGATTGAAAACCATCATGGAGACTGTGGGCAAGTATCCTTACTTTTCATTACTCTTGCTCGTTATAATGGTATTCCGGCAAAATGGCAAAGCGGATTTATGATGCATCCCAATGAGCTCAATTTACATGACTGGGCAGAGGTTTATTTTGAGGGTATAGGCTGGGTGCCTGTCGATCAGTCTTTTGGTAGACGAGACTTAGAAATGAGTGACGATATCAAATATTTCTATACCAATGGTATCGATGCATATCGTTGGATTGTAAACGATGATTACTCACAGCCTCTTTTCCCTGAAAAAATATATCCTCGGAGTGAAACGGTCGATTTTCAGCGAGGTGAACTAGAATGGCGGGGAGGAAATATCTATTTCAACCAATGGAATTGGGACATTGATGTAGAATATTTGAACTAAGCTTTTTCCTTCTTCGTATTAGGTAAAAATGCTGCTACCAATCCGATTAGTGGCAAATAAGCACAAATATCATATACATGCTGTATACTGGTTTCGTCGGCTATCTTTCCCAGTATGGCAGATGCTATACCGGCTATGCCAAATGCCAGTCCGAAAAATAAACCACCAATCAACCCCACTTTCCCGGGAACAAGTTCTTGTGCATATACCAGAATCGCTGAAAAGGCGGAAGAAAGTATAAATCCTATAAAGATGCTCAGTACGCATGTCCATACAAGCCCTACATGAGGCATAATGAGAGCGAAAGGAGCTGTACCCAATATCGATGCCCAAATTACATATTTTCGTCCGATACGGTCTCCTATAGGACCTCCTATTATTGTGCCAAGTGCCACAGCAAATAAGAATGCAAACAAAAATAGCTGTGCATCTTTTACCGAAACACCAAACTTATCGATCAAATAAAACATGTAATAACTATTCAGGCTCGCCATATATACATATTTTGAAAATATGAGTATGAGTAGAATCGTGATGGCAAAAGCTACTTTACCGGAAGAATATACAGACTGTTTTTCTATAGAGCTATCATCTTTTTTGGCAGATTTAAGTCTATACAGATTGCTCTTATACCATTTGCTTATAACAAGCATAATACCAATACATACAAGAGCTATAAGCGACAGCCACTTTATATTCTGTTGACCATATGGCGTAATTATCCATAAGGCTAATAATGGGCCTACGGATGATCCGAAATTTCCCCCTACCTGAAAGATAGATTGTGCCAATCCTGTCTTTCCACCCGAAGCCATATAGGCCAAGCGGGATGCTTCAGGATGGAAGATGGATGATCCAAGTCCGGTAAGAAATACGGCGATCAACACATGAATAAAACTTCCTGCAAAAGAAAGCGAAAGGATCCCTATCATCGAAAATGCCATTCCTATCGGCAAAGAATAGGGTTGAGGTCGTTTATCTGTGATAAGCCCCACTACAGGCTGGAATATGGATGAAGATAACTGAAAGACGAGTGTGATAAGCCCTATTTGGGTAAAGTTGAGCAATAGCGAATCTTTCAGTAAGGGATATACCGCCGAAATGATCGATTGCAGCATATCATTCAACATATGGCATACAGCCAACATCGAAAGTATAGCAAAAGCTGTTCCTGTTTGCGTTGTTGTTTTCATCAAAAATGGAGTAAAAGTCTGCAAATGTAGACTTAAATATTGATATATAAAAAAGGGCGGTTTGTTTTACTGCCATTGTAGGATAGAATGACTATTTTTGTATTCAATTAATTTTTAGATAAATGAAAAGAACAGAAATTGCCAGTCTAGGAGAATTTGGTCTAATAGATCATCTGACAAAAAATATAGAACTAAAAAATTCAAGTTCAGAAAAAGGGGTAGGGGACGACGCTGCTGTTTTGTCGTATGGAAATAAGAAGACACTCGTAACAACCGATCTGCTGCTCGAAGGTATTCACTTCGATCTGATGTATGTTCCTCTGAAACACTTGGGATATAAATCAGCGATAGTCAATTTTTCAGACATTTATGCAATGAACGGGCAACCAAAACAGGTGACCGTATCGTTGGGTATTTCAAAGCGATTTTCTGTTGAAGACTTAGAATTATTTTATGATGGTCTTGCCCTTGCCTGTCAGGAATATGGCGTAGATCTTGTTGGTGGCGATACTTCGGCTTCGCTTACCGGCTTGGCTATTAGTATTACTTGCCTTGGCGAAGGAGAAGAAGGTAAAATAGTGTATCGTAACGGAGCAAAAGAAACAGATCTGGTTTGTGTTTCAGGAGATTTGGGTGCTGCATTTATGGGGCTTCAATTATTAGAACGCGAAAAGGCTATATACGACGGCAAAAGTGATTTTCAACCTGATTTTACAGGAAAAGAGTATCTTTTGGAAAGGCAATTGAAACCTGAAGCCCGGAAAGATATTGTGAAGTTTCTTGCTGAAGAAGGGATTGTGCCGACTTCGATGATCGATATTTCAGACGGATTATCTTCCGAGCTGAAACATATCTGTAAACAAAGTAATGTAGGATGTCATATCTATGAAGAAAGACTCCCTATCGACTATCAGACAGCCATGATGGCCGAACAGTTCAATATGAATGTAACTACTGTGGCAATGAATGGGGGAGAGGACTATGAATTGTTGTTTACTGTTCCTCTGTTTATGCACGACAAAGTATCGAAGATAAAGGGAGTACATGTGATCGGTCATATCACCAAAGAGGGGAATAGCTTTATTCTTGAAACCCGTGATGGGGCAGAAATAGAAATAAAAGCGCAAGGCTGGGATTCGATAGGAGAGAAATAAGCTCATAATTTTTGTAGGACGCAACAAATCATGCATGTTATTCATCTATCTTATTAGATGATTAACTTTAATTACAATATTATGAAAAAGATATTTTTTCTTTCTTCTTTTTTCCTGATATTTTTTGCAGGATGTGATACTTCTGAGCCTATAGAAAGAGATAATAGTTTATTGCCAAAAACAATAAAAACAGAGCAGTCTTATGATGCCGAGCCTCAGTATGATTATACGCATATTACAACTTTTGAATATGATAATTCTGACCGTCCGGTAAATATACTAAAGGAAACTTATCGTAGATTGAATAACGAAAAAGCAGATAAAAATGTATTAGTATACAGCATCTCCCGGAAATTGGAATATTCTGTATATTCTACATCGGAGAAGTCTCTTAGCTCAACAGATCTAGTAGGTATTACGCAAACAGATGTGATAAAAAGCTGGATTAAGGATAATGACTATTCTACACATATCGAAACTCGAGTATATGATCTAAAAAGCGAAAAAAATAATCTTATTGAAATTACCCTGAACGGAAAATTCAAAGAAACTATCGAGTTATCCAAGGGCTTAGCCGTAAAATATAATAAAGTGAGGTTTTCTAACCCTCCTGAAGAAAATACGATTAATTATACAGAGGAATATAAGTATAATAGTAAAGGCGATGTTTCGCAGTACAACTATATCTCACTATTGGATGATAGGTATGCCAGTGAAGAAAAATATTTATATGATAACTTTAATGGAGTATATAAGCATATGAATATCCCTCAATGGTTGTTTATTGCTCTTTTCGGAAACGAAGGACGTATTCATAATATAAGAGAAATATATGTTGTGCATGGTGGCAAAGAAACACCTTTCGCAGAAAATATATATAGATACAACTCCGAATACTATGCTAAAGAGTCTGTATATCGTCCCAATTCTGAACTGGTTGGCATATGGGGCAGTAAAACAACTTACGAATATGTAAAAGCAAAAGTATCACAGATTAGACCATATTAATTATAACTTTTCTACATTTACAGTTCGCCTCAGGTATTCATCTTCGAGTATCTGAGGCTTTTTATAAAAAGGAAAATACAAATATATAAGCAACTATTTTGTATTTTTGTATCTCAAAATATATATTAACCACATAATATGGAAATTGCAAGTAAGTATAATCCTGCCGAAGTAGAGGATAAATGGTATAAATACTGGTTAGAGAATAAGTTCTTTCATTCAGAACCTGATAGTCGCGAACCTTATACAATCGTCATCCCTCCACCAAACGTCACAGGTGTCCTTCATATGGGGCATATGCTGAATAATACGATACAGGATATACTTGTACGCCGTGCCCGTATGATGGGTAAGAATGCCTGCTGGGTACCGGGAACAGACCATGCATCTATCGCTACAGAAGCAAAGGTAGTGGGTAAACTTGCTGCCGAAGGAATAAGCAAAAACGACCTGAGCCGTGAAGCATTCCTTGAACATGCCTGGGAGTGGACTCACAAGCACGGGGGTATTATCCTCGAACAGTTGAAAAAACTAGGAGCGTCTTGCGACTGGGATCGCACCTGCTTCACGATGGATGAGAAACGTTCCGAAAGTGTACTGAAAGTTTTTGTAGATTTATATAATAAGGGTCTTATCTATCGTGGAATACGTATGGTAAACTGGGATCCGTCGGCTAAAACCGCTGTTTCGGATGAGGAAGTTATACATCACGAAGTAAATGGTAAATTATATTATTTAAGATATAAAATAGAAGGTGAAGATGGCTATGCTGTAATAGCTACCACCCGTCCTGAAACGATTTTTGGAGATATTGCGGTATGTATCAATCCGAATGATCCGAAGACTGCGCACATGAAAGGCAAGAAAGTGATCGTGCCGATTGCCAATCGTGTAGTTCCTATTATCGAAGACGAATATGTGGATATGGAATTCGGTACAGGATTCTTGAAAGTAACACCTGCCCATGATGTAAATGACTATATGCTGGGCGAAAAATATAATCTTGAGGTTATTGATATCTTCAACGATAATGGAACGTTAAATTCTCATGGACTTCAATACGAAGGGATGGATCGTTTCGATGTACGTAAGAAAATCGAAAAAGATCTTGAAGAATTGGGCTTGATGGAAAAAACAGAGGCTTATACAAATAGTGTGGGTTACTCTGAACGTACGAATGTACCTATTGAGCCGAAGCTTTCTATGCAATGGTTCCTCAAGATGGAAGATTTGGCAAAACCGGCATTGGAAGCTGTGGAAAATGACACAATCAAATTCCACCCTGCGAAGTTTAAGAATACTTACCGTCACTGGATGGAAAATATAAAGGACTGGAATATCAGCCGCCAGTTGTGGTGGGGACATCAGATTCCGGCTTACTATCTGCCCGAAGGTGGATTTGTAGTAGGAGAGACCCCTGAGAAAGCTTTGGCAGAGGCTCAAAAGCAAAATCCAAACCTCAAGATGGAAGACCTCCGCCAGGATGAGGATTGTCTCGACACATGGTTCTCGTCATGGTTGTGGCCTATTTCGGTATTCGATGGTATAAATAATCCGGACAATAAGGATATTAAATACTATTATCCAACGAATGATCTTGTCACAGCGCCTGAGATTATTTTCTTCTGGGTGGCACGTATGATCATGGCCGGATATGAATACAAAGATCAGCCATGTTTCCGAAATGTTTATTTCACAGGTATTGTTCGTGATAAGCAAGGACGTAAAATGTCTAAATCTTTGGGTAACTCACCTGATCCTATCGAACTGATGGAAAAGTACGGAGCCGATGGTGTTCGTATGGGTATGTTGCTAACTTCACCTGCGGGTAACGACTTGCCTTTTGACGAAAGCCTTTGCGAACAGGGACGTAATTTCAATAATAAAATATGGAATGCTTTCCGCTTGGTGAAAGGGTGGGAGGTAAGCGACTCTATCGAACAGCCTGAGTCGTCGAGAATAGCAATAGAATGGTTCCAAAATGTGCTGGCTAAGACTGCTTCGGAGCTTGATGATTTGTTTGGAAAATATCGCCTTTCTGAAGCTTTAATGTCTCTCTATAAGCTTTTCTGGGACGAGTTCTCTTCTTGGTATCTCGAGATGGCAAAACCCGCTTATCAACAGCCTATCGATAAGAAGACTTATGAAGCAACGTTGGGCTTCTTTGATTCTCTGCTTCGTTTGCTTCACCCATTTATGCCGTTTATTACAGAGGAACTATGGCAGGCTCTCGCCGAACGCAAAGCAGGAGAGAGTATCATGGTATCTGAAATGCCGAAAGAGGTTTCTTTCAGCAATGATCTGATTGATACTTTCGAGAAAGTGAAAGAGGTGATTGCAGGTGTGCGTACTATTCGTTTGCAAAAGAACATTCCGAATAAAGAGGAATTATCGTTAGAAGTAATAGGACAATATAATACAGATTTCGATACTGTGATCTCTAAGATGGGTAACCTTACTTCGATAAATACTGTTGCCGAAAAAGATCCTACTTCGGTTTCTTTCCTTGTTGGTACTACAGAGTTTTCTGTTCCTCTTGGAAATAATATAGATATAGAAGCCGAATTGAAAAGACTGAATGACGAGCTTAAATATCTTGAAGGCTTCCTAAAATCAGTTGCAGCGAAACTAAGCAACGAGAAGTTTGTTGCTAACGCTAAGCCCGAAATCGTAGAAAACGAGCGTAAAAAGCAAGCTGATGCCGAAAGCAAGATAAAGACGATTAAGGAAAGTATTGCAAATCTAAACAAATGATATTAAGTAGGAGAGGAGCTATGTTCAGATAGCTCCTTTTTACACAAAATATAGTTTCAAATAAAATTATTCAAATTTAAACGAATGATAAAGATTCTCTACCTCTTATACCAATGGATCATATTTGTTCCGCTATTAATATTAGCTACCATTTGGTGTACCCTTACTATTATTATCGGATCGACCTTAGGAAACAATAAGTTTTGGGGCTACTATCCCGGAGTGATATGGGGGCGTTTTGTTTGTATGGCTGCTCTGTTGAAGATCAAGGTGAATAGGAATTCAAAATTGGATAAAAACCAATCGTATGTCTTTGTAGCCAATCATCAGGGAGCGTTCGATATATTTCTTATATATGGTTATCTCGATCACAACTTTAAGTGGTTGATGAAACAAGGTCTCAAAAAAATGCCTTTAGTAGGCTTTGCATCAGCAAAAGCGGGACATGTTTTTGTAGATTCTACTACAAGAAAGGGGATTGTAGATACAATGAGAAATACCAAAAATACACTGAAAGACGGAATGTCTACCGTAGTTTTCCCCGAAGGGCATCGCTCACCGGACGGACGGATGGCAGAATTTAAGAAAGGCGCTTTTCAAACGGCAGTGAGCTTGAAATTACCGATTGTCCCTCTTACGATTGATGGGGCATATAAAGTTTTGCCAATACACTCGTGGAAAATGAGTCCGGCAAAGATAAAATTGACATTTCATGACCCTATAGAAACTAAGGATCTTAAAGCAGATGATATTGCAGAATTGATGGATAAAGTGTATTCAACTATTCAATCTGCTTTGCCTGAGGAGAACAAATAAAGGTTTCCCACACTTCTGTATGAGAAAGAGTATCTGTATTTTCCTTATCTTCATTGATGTTTATTAGATACTCTTCTCGTATTTTTCTCATTACTTCAATAGGAACTTCCCTTTCAGAATAGATAATGTTTTCTCCTTCGTCCATGTAAAATATGATAGAGAAGTTTCCCTCTATATTTTGTAAATCTGTATCTACCTTTATCTCGTAGTCATTATTATTACTATCAAACTCAATTTCAATATTATATGCAATCATCATGGTTGTAAAATAATAAATCTTCCTTTGATTACGAAAAGGTTTGTTTTCTATTATATATTCAAGTTTATCAGGATGCAAAATAAATATCTCTTTACCTTTTCTTTTCCATTTCAAGGTGTAGAAAGTAAAAAGAAGTACTAGGAACATGAATACCAAAAGACAGCATACGAAAAAATAATCTTTTATAGTATAACTATCATTTATGAAAAAAGAGAAAGTGAGACCAATCACAGAAACTATAGCCAAAAAGAAAACTAATATATGCAAGAATATATAAAACTTTCCTCCGGATATCTCTAATTTAATCATTTTATCTTTTTTCTCCAGAGTATATGGATATATAATTCTTTTCTTCATAGTATCACTGTGGTAAATTGAATTAGTATTTTCAGAACCGAAAGTTATAGAATTATTTACAAATATTAATAAGCGAATATATTTTATTGAAAAAGGTTGCCTCTATCGATAGAAGCAACCTTTACTATATAAGCTATTTGTTGTAGGAATTATCAATCTATATTCGAAGGGCCTTTTGGTGCCTGATCGATAAGTTCCATAAACTGATTCAGTTCCGGAGTGATAATTATCTGAGTTCTGCGGTTGAGAGCTTTTCCCTCGGCAGTGCTGTTTGTTGCTACCGGATTATATTCTCCACGTCCCGCTGCTGTCAGACGTTTAGGATCGACACCATAATTGTTTTGAAGCGCCTGAACCACAGAAGAAGCACGCAAAGCACTCAAGTCCCAGTTGTTTCGGATATTAGGACGCGAAATAGGATCTGTATCGGTGTTTCCTTCCACCAACACGCTATAATCCTTATAATCCATAATGATTTTAGCTATCTTGCTAAGAATTTCTCCCGCCTTAGTGCTTATCTCGTAACCTCCCGAACGGTACAGCATTCTGTCATCCAAAGAAATATATACAACACCTTTCAATACCTTGATATCCAAATCCTGCATTTCGTCGCGAGTAAGCGAACGTGTGAGGTTATTTATCATTACGATATTCAAAGAGTCGGATCGGTTTTTGGCCTGTACCAGATGCTGGATAAAGCGGTTAGACGAATTGATCTCATCTACCAGCTTCGTGATGTTTACATTGCCTTGCGTGTTTTGCAAAAGGCTCTTGTTCAACAAACCTTGCATCTCGGCATAGGCAGCACGCAAATCTTCATTGTTTTTTCGGGCTTCTGCCAATCGTTCTTCAAGGCTTGCTACCCGGGTACGGCTTTCGGCTAATTGCAATTGGCTCTCTTGATAATTTCTTTGTAAATCTTTCTGTTCTGTTTGCAGGCGATTATAGTCCGTTTCTAAATTCGTAAACTGCTTTTTACTAACGCAACTAGTAAAAATTATGCTCGCAGTTAATACCAGCAAGGAAAAAGAATACTTCATAGCTAGTCTGATTTTAATTATGTTTATAATTCATATTTAAACAATGAGCCTCGCCATTTGGTTGTTAAAAAAAAGATTTATTAAGAGATAAATTGTTAGAGGTTGAATTTTTAGCGTAAAATGATAAGACGTCAGATTATTTAACTATTAACAAAAATATAGTGTTGGAGTACCCTTTGATTTTTCAAGGGGTATTTTTTTATGGATATGGTGGGGAATTAAAGGAGGGGGGAGGGTGAGGAAACTCCATTGGAATAATACAGTTTTGTAAGTTGCTAGTTATAAGATGATTTATATATCTATTTTCTAAGGTTAATTTTGCTAATTATTTATTTATCTTTACATTTTACAATAATTAAACTAAAAAGTGTAAAATATGGCTGAGGGACAGGTTATGCAGGGCAATCTTTTTGAGGGTCTTGATCGAGAAGAGATTCTTTCATATACATTTGAAAAAGAACGGGAAAATGAGGAAAAAAAGGATCCAATAGAAAGCGTAATACCCCCTGATGACATTATTGCTTTTAATGAACTTCGTTCTTGTGCAGATATTAATAGATTGTATGTAAAAAAACAATTGGATATAAATCCTGATTTTCAACGGGGAATAGTATGGAGTTCTAAGGCACAAACTTTATTTGTTGATAGCTTGATAAAACAACTTCCGATTCCTAGCCTATGTATTAGTCTGGATGTTTCGACTCAAAAAAGAATGGTTATTGATGGATTGCAAAGAATAAGTACAATTATTAGATTTCTAGACGAAGGCAATGATTGGTTATTAGCTGAAACGGATGATGTGGACAAAAGAATATCTGGGAAAAAAGTATCTCAGATAAAAAAGCATAATCCAATGCTGTATGAAATTCTCGAAAATGTAACAATTCCAATTACTGTTTTGAGATGTGACTATACGAAAAAAAGCCATATGGAATATTTGTTTCAAATTTTTCATCGTTTGAATTCTGGTGGGAGTAAATTGTACAATCAAGAAATTAGAAATTGTATATTCCAAGGCTCTTTCAATACTTTACTTAAAAAGGTCGCTAAATCAGATTTGTGGTTAAATTTTGCATCAACAACTGAAAAAAGGGTTGATATGGCTAGGTTCTCTCATGAAGAGTTAATCCTGCGGTTTTATACTTTTTACAATAATTGGAATGCTTATGATGGTAAATTAGCTCGCTTCTTAAATGATTTTATGAATGATCATAAAGATTTAACTTTAGTAGAAATAGAAGAATACGAAAAGATTATAAATAGAACGTTGATTGTAATAAATGGTAATATTGAAGAGAAAATTAGATTTCGAAAAAACATTGTTGATGGTTTATTATTTGGCGTAGCTAAAAATATTGATTACATGGAAAAGTTAGATAGTCCATCTATAAATGAAAAATATGAAAAATTCATTAACCATGAAGTTTTTAGCACAGAAGCTTTAAGGGAAGGGGTGGCACAAGAAGAAAAAGTTAAAGAAAGATTGAATGTAGCAATAGGCATCTTTTCTAGCAATGGTTGATTACACCGATATAGAAAACATATTAGTAAAATTAGATATTATGTACACGGGAGAATCCGATGCTCATAATCAAATTTTATATTCAAAATTAGCATTGCTTGAATTATCCGGATGGATTGAACAAAGTTTTGATATAATACTGAAAGATTATATGTTAATTCATATTTCTTCGTTATATTTCCAATATGCAGAAAAAGCTGTTATTAGTAAAAATAATAGTTTCAAGTGGGATACTAATATTAGAACTATGTTTAGAAATATATTAGGAATGAAGAATCTTGAATATATAGAATATTATATTGAAAATCAGTTTGCTGGAGTTTCTATAATGAAATCTACATTTGATACAATTATTGAAGAAAGGAACAAGGCTGCTCATACTTATACTCCGATAGCACTAACCCGTAGTTACACTTCCCCATCTGTATCTTTAAGTCATTTTAGAACCTTAAAACCTATTCTAGCAGAAATGGAGAAAATGGTTAGAACGTTATAAATCTCTGACAATCGAAATGTTTACGTTTTTTATCTAAAAATACATTTAGTTCCGATCTAGTTTCGTTTTAAAAGAGAGAGCGGACTCTATTCGTTGTATAAATTATCTAAAAGGTGCAGACAGTACTTTGGTTGGACGTTTTGCTGTAAAAAGAAATAAATTTTTCTTTTTGTTCTTCAGATATTTTACCCATGAAATACAAGCAAAGATTGAAAATAAGAAACGAAATAGAGTGCTATAAGATAATATATTACCTTTGTGGGATGAATACAGAAAATCAACATATAACCATATTATCCAATTTGGGGATTGACAATCTGAATAAAATGCAGTTTGCAGCTCAAAAGGCGATAATCGATAGTCAAAATACATTGCTATTATCTCCAACAGGTTCGGGCAAAACACTCGCTTTTTTGCTGCCTATCTTACGGTTGCTGAAAGAAGATGTAAAGAAAGTACAATGCCTTGTAATTGTTCCATCAAGGGAGTTGGCTCTTCAGATAGAGCAAGTTTGGAAAAAGATGGGTACACAATTCAAAGTAAATGTTTGTTATGGCGGGCACTCTATTGATACCGAGTTGAAAAACCTAAGCAATCCTCCCGCTTTACTTATCGGCACTCCGGGCAGATTGACCGACCATCTGGAACGGAAATCTTTTGATACAGATTCTATTCGTATTCTGGTTCTCGATGAATTTGATAAATCGTTACAATTAGGTTTTCAGGAGGAAATGGATACAATCATCAGCCAACTGCCCAATCTGCAAAAAAGAGTTCTTCTCTCGGCTACTTCCGATGTGGAAATTCCTGAATTTGTAGGAATGCAAAAGCCGGTGGTTCTTGATTATATACAAGAAGAAAAAAGCGATAACCTTTCAATTAAACTCGTTTTATCTCCCGAAAAAGACAAGATAGAATCTTTATTCCACTTAATATGTTCATTTAATTCCGAGCCCGCACTTATTTTCTGCAATCACAGAGAAGTTACGGAGCGTATCAGTGATTTATTGAACAAGAAAGGCATACAGGCAGGGTATTATCATGGGGGTATGGATCAGGATGACAGGGAAAGAATCTTAATCCAATTTAGAAATGGGAGTCTGAATTATTTAATTACTACTGATCTGGCAGCCAGAGGATTGGATATTCCCGAAATGAAGCATGTGATACATTATCACCTTCCGGCTAAAGAGAGCGAGTTTGTTCATCGTAACGGGCGTACAGCTCGTATGCATGCTTCAGGAACCTCGTATGTCATACAATTCAAAGACGAAAAAATGCCGGATTATATTTCCGATACTTTGGATATTCTGAAAGTTGCGCCGGGGAAGAAATTACCAAATCGCCCTGAATTTCAGACTGTATATATTAGTGGAGGCAAGAAGAATAAGTTGAATAAGAGCGATATTGTCGGCTTCTTTTTGCAAAAAGGGAAGTTGGATAAATCGGATTTGGGATTGATTGACGTTAAAGACTTTATTTCTTTTGTTGCAGTGCGAACATCTGCCGTAAAAACTCTTTTGGGTAATATCAGAGATGAGAAGATGAAGGGTAAGAAATATAAGATAGAAGTGGCAAGAAACGTTATCAAGAAGACTGATTGATTTTCGGCCATTAGGAAACAATAAATAAAAAAGCGGCAAATTGAAGATTTCTTTGGTTTGTCGCTTTTTGTGTGATATGGTGTCGGGGTATTGGATTATTTGAGAAGTACAGGAATAAGACGGAATATATTTTTCCTGTTCCGACCTGAAAACGACTCAGATATATTCCATATTCCTTAATTTAGAGTCCTTTGCTTCGATCTTTGAAAGAAATATGATTATGCAATTATTAAATCAGAAATATCTCTCTTGTGCCGCCCTGAATTTCCATGCCATAAAATCGACCAATGATTGAGGAGATAAAATTTTTATGTTATCTACATATCCGAAGAACTCTCTCTGTAACTCCTGATTGATAACAACCTTTATTTCAAACACCATAGAACCATCTTCTTGTGCCTCGATCAGCTGTTGGCTTTTATGAAAAGGTTTAGTCTGAACATAGGGTGCATTTTCTTTATTTACCCAAAAGCGGACAGTTTCAGCTTTCATGCCTACGTTCTTCGTAACTCCCACTAAATCGTCAAAGAATGTCTGAGGATCGAATAAATCATTTGTAATGAATCTTTCTTTTTCGGCTATTTCGATATGGTGGATTCTATCCAATGCTAAGTTGATAAGATTTCCTTTTCTTTGACCGAAAACAAACCATCGGTTACGGTATTCCTTTAACAAGTATGGGTGAAACATGAATGTGTTGGCAGAACGGGCTTTGAAGGATTGGTATTTCATACTCAGTACCTGCTTATTCACAATTGCATGATAGATAATATCAAGATAGGCCAATCCTTTCAAGCTTTCATTTTTCTCAAAATCAATAACGGGTATGGTTTTCTGTTTTGCAGATGTTACATGGTCTTCAAGGCGACTGACAATATCTCCCATTCCTGAAAAATAAGAAAAGCCTTTGAACTGGCGAAGCACCTCTACTGCCTCCGACATTGTTTTTAAGTCCTGTTCTGATAGAGGGGTATTGGTTATGCTGTAATCCTCATCATCGTATTTGTAGTATTTATTGTCATAAACAACAATAGGAGCATTGTAACCCAATTTCTCGCTGCGCATCATTTGGATATCCATTTGCACAGTACGTTTACTGATACCTTTGTCTATACCTTCATATTCATACAAGGCATCCGAACAGGCATCTATTAAATCTTCGAGTGTCCATTGCCTGTATTTATTTCGCAGACAAGTGTCTATCGTTTTATAGCGGATGAGGGCGTTACGGTTGACTGGCATATGATTAATAATCTTCGTTGATAGTTATTTTATTGGTAAACAAATGATAGTGTATTATTTCGATATCAGAACCTTCCTGAGTTAACCATATTGGGCTAAATCCTTTCTTCATAAAATTGTCATCATAATTATAATGACGAGGAGTTATTTGTATCTGAATAATTTTTTCACCTTTGTTTGATATATAGCCAATATACTGCCGATCAGAATCTTCTAGATATTTCTCCATGTTATCCTTATTCTTTTCGAAACTTTTCCAATATTCTTTTTCCTCTTTCTTTAAGTATTTCAAAATATATGAGCCTGGATACTTTCTTTCATATTCATAGATGTCTTTATATCTCTGCTCTATAAAATTTTTATGAGCAGAATAATATTGGCGAGTTAGTTCCTCCTCAATTTTACGAACCAATATTGTATCAATATCAAAACATTCTCTTTTCTCTTTAGGATGAGAAAATCTAACAAGCCCGTACTTTTTCGGGAACACAAAACCTTTGTATTTTCCGAAATCAACTATCTTAACTTTTGATGATATAATTGTGTCTTTGTAAACTGTAATTTCAGATAATTCTATTTGTGAATAACATTGTATTGAAGAAATATAAAACAATGCGAAGAGTAATTTTTTCATTATTTATATCTTTTTATTCTAAAAATTTGTTAATATGAAAATCCTTTATATATTTGCATCCGTAAATAGAATACTAACCCTTAAAATTTTAGAGAAAGGGTACAATTATGTTGGTCAAAAAATAACACACAGATACTAGGAAACTAATTTGGTTTATCGGGATGATGAACCGTACAATATTTGAATACATCTATCACAATTCACGGCTGCAAAGTTGATAGACATTGGTTAGTTTCAAACTCATCATTAAATTTATTATTAATTGCTGATATATCAGCTTGAGGGATTATTATATCCGTTCGGCTGCACTGTATCACAAATCAAAGGATATCTGGTCTTGGATAAAGATTTGTCTGATACCTGTATATTCTTGTGTACCAATCAAACAAACATGGGCATACAACCAAAAGAATTAAGTAAACTGGGATATACCAACAATATAGCTCGCAGTCTGGCAATAAATACAATTAGCAAGTACTGCAAATACAATACAAAAGAAGAGATTAAAATAACTTTAGTCGATTTGTTGAATAATCCCGAAAAATATAAAAACAATGAAGTATGGGGCAAATTGGCTGAACACTTTTTACCGGTTATGGAAGAGAAACAGTTTTCAGTTTACAACCTACTTGATGAACCTTTATCATTCAAAACTTACGGCGGTAAGTTTATAGAAAGTATAGCAAAACAACAAATGGAATTGGCTATGCGACTGCCAATTACAGTTGCAGGGGCATTAATGCCTGATGCTCATGCCGGATACGGCTTACCTATCGGCGGAGTATTGGCTGTAGAAAATGCAGTTATACCTTATGCTGTAGGCGTAGATATCGGTTGTAGGATGAGCCTTACAGTATTTGACGCAAAAGCCGATTATCTGAAACGCTATTCGCACCAGATTAAAGAGGCTTTGAAAGAATACACCCACTTCGGAATGGATGGATGTCTGGATTTTCCACAGGAACATGAGATTCTCGACAGGAGTGAGTTTCAATTAACCCCTTTGCTAAAGCAATTGCATGGAAAGGTAGTCCGCCAATTAGGATCATCCGGAGGCGGAAACCATTTTGTAGAATTTGGGGAGATTGAATTAGTTGAAAACAATGTTTTGAATCTTCCGCAAGGAAACTATCTGGCATTACTCTCACATTCAGGGTCAAGGGGAATGGGTGCAGCTATCGCAAGGCACTACAGCGATATTGCCCGCGAAGTGTGTAAGTTGCCGAGAGAGGCGCAGCATTTTGCATGGCTTGGACTGGATACCGAAGGAGGACAGGAATACTGGATGAGTATGAATCTGGCAGGTGATTTTGCACAGGCATGTCACGAAAGAATCCATATTAACCTAAGTAAAGCACTTGGATTGAAAGCCATTGCCAATGTGAATAACCATCACAACTTTGCATGGCGAGAAGAGATTGCTCCAAACAGGTACGCAATCGTACATCGCAAAGGGGCTACTCCTGCAGGAAAAGGTGTTGCAGGATTTATTCCGGGAAGTATGGCAACAGCAGGCTATCTGGTTTGTGGAAAAGGCGAAATTCAATCGCTCAACTCGGCATCACATGGAGCAGGACGAGCCATGTCACGCCAGAAAGCAAAAAGCCAGTTTACACAATCGGCATTAAAAAAACTGCTTTCTCAGAATGAAGTGACCCTTATCGGTGGTAGTGTAGAGGAGATGCCTCTAGCTTATAAAGACATCGACCGTATAATGCCGGCACAGGAGTCATTAGTAGAAATTCATGGTAAATTTATGCCACGGATAGTAAGAATGAATAAAGAATAGGGTCGCAGACCCTTTTATTAAACAAACTAGATGAATAATAATAAAATATACTTACAAATAACTTCCGGACGTGGTCCTGCCGAATGTTGCCGTGTAGTAGCATTGGTATTGGAGAAGATCCTGATACAAGCCCGAAAGGTGGGATTGATAGCTGAGGTTATTGAACGGGAGGAAGTAGATATGAATCGCACGCTGTTTTCAGCAATTGTATTTCTTGAAGGCAGTAAGGTAGATGAAATAGTGGATGAATGGGAAGGAACTATTCAATGGATAGCACAAAGCCCTTACCGTATCTATCATAAACGGAAAAACTGGTTTGTTGGAGTAAATTCCTTTACTTCGACAGAACTGAGTGAAATAGATACAAAATATATCACCTATCAAACATTAC
>POVV01000565.1_pt1 | contig 22365 bp, 15 predicted proteins | sample 1560271 | NCBI WGS metagenome assembly POVV01 (sample SAMN08337232, study PRJNA429181) | Bioreactor metagenome, whole genome shotgun sequencing project. | biome: cows' rumen and soil; feature: anaerobic; isolation source: anaerobic chemostat enrichment culture, galacturonate as sole carbon... | reverse complement strand
GAATAAAGACATGCCGGAAAGGAATATCCTCCTGAAACTTCAGTCCCATCATGATCATTCTGGCAACCCAGAAGAAAATAATATCATAGCCTGTCACCAGTACACTGGTCGGATAAAATTGTTTTAACTCGGCGGTATTTTCCGGCCAGCCCATGGTGGAAAACGGCCATAACGCCGAACTAAACCAAGTATCCAGCACATCGGGATCTTGTTCAACACTGCCGCCACACTTGGGGCAGGCGGTAATGTCATTCCGGGATACGGTAACTTCGCCACAATCACAATACCAGGCCGGAATCCGGTGACCCCACCAAATCTGACGGGAAATACACCAGTCCCTGATGTTCTCCAGCCAATTGGTGTAAGTTTTAGTAAAACGCTCAGGTACAAATTGAATGCTGCCTGAAGTTACCGCCTTAATCGCCGGTTTGGCCAGCGGCTCCATCTTGACAAACCACTGTTTCGATACCAGCGGCTCAACAATTGTGCTGCAGCGCTGGCAATGGCCGACAGCGTGATTGTGTTCGTCAATTTTTACAAGATAGTCCTGAGATTTAAGGTCGTCAACAAGCGCCTTACGGCATTCATAGCGGTCCATGCCGGCATATTTACCGGTATCTGCGGCCATGGTGCCGTCAGGATTCATAACAATAATTTCAGGAAGCTTGTGCCTTAGTCCCATGTCAAAGTCATTGGGATCATGCGCCGGCGTCACCTTTACCGCACCTGTACCAAAGGAAGGGTCAACATATTCATCAGCCACAATTGGCAGACGACGGCCTACCAGCGGCAGCACCAGATATTTCCCCAGCAAATGTTTATACCTGGCATCCTCAGGATGCACAGCCACTCCGCTGTCTCCCAGGATGGTTTCCGGCCGGGTGGTGGCAACAGTTACATACTCGCCGTCGGCGCCTTCTACCGGATAACGGACATGATACAAATTACCCGGCTGCTCCTCATGCTCTACCTCAATATCACTAAGTGCCGTATTACAGCGCGGGCACCAGTTGGTGATACGGTTGCCCTGGTAAATAAGCCCTTGCTCATACAAGCTGACAAATACTTCACGGACGGCCTCTGAGCAGCCCTCATCCATGGTAAAGCGCTCACGCTGCCAATCACAGGAAGCACCCAAACGCTTGAGTTGATTGATGATGCGGCTGCCGTACTGGGCTTTCCAGTCCCATACCCTGTCAATAAAGGTTTCGCGCCCTAAATCATAGCGGGTTTTCCCCTCCTGGGCCAGCATTTCTTCCACCTTTATCTGGGTGGCAATCCCTGCGTGGTCGGTACCCGGCATCCACAGCGTATCATACCCCTGCAGCCGCTTAAACCGGATAAGAATATCCTGCAAGGTGTTATCCAGGGCATGGCCCATATGTAATTGTCCGGTAACATTGGGCGGCGGAATAACAATGCTGAAAGGCTGTTTATTTGGATCTGTTTTGGCATGAAATAAGTTATTTTCTTCCCAGAATGCATACCATTTGGCCTCAACGGCCTGTGGGTCATAAACGGTTGGAATATTGTTCTTCTGTTCCATATGTCCTCCTTGAATATATGTTTGCGCATAAACTGGCGTCAGAGTTATTGCTGCTATAATTTAAATAAGGAAACCGCTGAGGCGCGCAAAAATTATAATTTTTGTTAAAATAAAAAAATTCTTTTCATCCACTATAAGGACGAAAAGAATTAACTTCCGCGGTACCACCTTGATTTTCGGCCAAAACCGAACACTTGCTCTGCCGTAACGGGGCAATCCGGCCACGCCTACTAAATGGGTTCAGCGGGGCGGCTCCTGGATGACCTTCAGCTTGCACACAGAGAAACCTTCCAGCCTCGGGTTCCCTCTCTAAAACAGGCGCATCAGCCTACTTTTCCATTCTTCGCCGTTATTGTATGTAATTGGTTTTTATTATACCTGTTTAAAGTAAACCATGTCAAGATTTGAGGTCATCACGAGACTGTACAAGGTAATGCTCAGCTGCTGTTAAATCTTCCACTGTATTCACATTTAAGAAATAATGATCCAGGATATTCAACCCAACCATCTCAGGTTGCTCAACATAGGCGATATTTACATCTTGAAAAAAAGATTGAACACAGCAATGATCTTTATGAAGATGAAGCTCAATAGCCGCTATGCACTGCTTTGAATATATTGCGTGCAAAGGCTCTACACTTTCCCCGTTATGCGGAATAAGAATATCTTCCCCTGCTAACCGGTTCACCATATAGTGGATAAAGGCTTTTTCGATAAAAGGCATGTCACAGGCAAAAACAAATATATAAGGTGTAGGTGAACTAATCAGTCCTGCATGGATGCCGCCTAACGGACCTTTATCTTTGACAATGTCACCAATCATGTTACACCCTAAATAAGAGTATTCCTCCGGATGATTGGTAATAATCACCGGTTTCTGCTGGAAAATGTCGGCCACTTTCCCGACAACAATTTCGATTAACGGCCTGCCGCCCAGTCTTACAAAAGATTTATTTCTCCCCATTCGCCGGCTTTTCCCTCCAGACAATATGAATGGAGTAATAGTATGTTGCCAGCCAGGGTTTTCTTTGATTTTACTCAATAGAACCAAACTCCATCTCATAAATAGGGATTATGAATAATTATAATAAATGGTAGTATTTATGTCAAGATTGCGCTCATAGAAATAGAAGCAGTATATAGTTAGGAAGAAAAAATTCTGGACTTCTGCATACAGTCGCTGCAAACGCCCGCGTTGCCCACCGGCTGATATTTCCGGCCGCAATCTTGGCAGACCGGCATGTTAAACAGCCCTACAATAGCCTCGGCTAACAAGCTTGCCGGCAATAGCGAGATTGCGCCCTGAGGACAAAGCACAACGCAAACACCGCAGTTTTTGCACCTGGCCGGGTTATGCCTAATTTTGAAGATACCCTCCTTAGAAGCAGTAGCAATCGCACCCGCACTGCACACTTTGGCACACAGGCCGCAGGTATTGCATTTTTTCCCGACAGCAAGTTTTTTAAAAGTTGTCTGATTGTATAGCTCACTTTGACGCAACTGAGCAATACCACTCTTGCTAAATAAATCTCGGCGCGGAATTGGCCGCATTTCTTCGGCAGTCGCAAAGGCAATGTCCCTAACTGTCGAGACAGACGATTCCCAAAGCTTGGCGAAAAATTCACGGCGTGAAACCGCTTTTGGCGCCAAGCCGTCAAATTTCTGTTTGGCATTCACAATCCTTGGCGTACCGGAGCCCACAAGCCGGTTAGCTTCCGCTACCGTTCTTACGAGATGCTCGGCAATCTCATCACAGCACTGCCTGCATTCCTCCTGGTAGATTGCAACTTCCCGCTTGCCATCCTCAGCCGAAAAAACAAGCGCCAAGAGCAAGGTCGGATCTAAAAAGCCCAAGCAAGGCCACAAACTGTCAGGTTGACAGCGTTGGCAGATTAGTCTTATGGGCTCCTGCCTGGTGAATAGTTGCTGTACAGCTTCTACAGGATAACTGACTCCACCGATTGCCTCAGCCGGACAGACGGCAAGACAGAGGCCGCAATTGGTACAATGGTTTCCTATTTCCAATGTCTCATTAATGCATTTAGCCGGGCAACTATCCCTGCAAGCAGTACATTTTACCCTGGCAAAACGTTTATTTACACACTTTTGCGCATCAATTACAACCTTCATTTTACCTAGTGCCTTTCTTTTAAAAACTATACCGGCTCGAAATCCACAAAAACATCATAGAAAGCGAGACCCTTATAGCCTGTGCCTATATCCCCCATATCTGTCGGCAGACCTGCGTTTAAGGCGTTAAGGCTGCTATCTTTTCCCGGTCGCCAGCCTTGGTGGCAAACTAATACATCTGGCGGTATATCCTGGGAAATACAAGCTTTGAGAGTTATTGCCCCCATGCTATTGTATACTCTTATCTGCTGTCCATTTACTAAGCCTTTCTGCGCCGCCGTCTCGGAATTGATGAATACCATTTGTTCCGACGCTTTAGGCCAGGCTGTGATATTCTGAAATTGCGAGTTAAGTCCCTGCTGCGCGTGTGAGGTTATGAACCAATACGGATACGTACCATCAGGCACAGCCCCTGGTCTATATTCAGGCAATGCCGTTAAGCCGTTAGCCAGCGCCTTAGTCGAAAAAAACTCAAACTTGCCTGAGTTGGTCGCAAAGCGCTTGTCCTGCCAAGCCGTTCGCGCAATAGCTGCCCGTCTTGGCCCGGTGCCCAATTCTGACCAGTGACTAATCCCGAGCAGGGTATACACGTTCTCGTTAAATTCGCTATCCAAAAAGTCGGCCGGTGATTTGTCAAGCGGAAAAGAGCTGCTGCCTTCCCGGTACTGATTTAACGTTCCAGATAACAGCCGGGCAATTTCAAGGTCGCTCTTGGAATCGAAAAATGGCGGAATGGCTTGCTCATTTAAACCAATCCAATGATGCCAATAGCCGGAAACCACATCCAGCTCTTCAAAGTGGGTAGTTGTCGGCAAAACAATATCAGAATAGTGGGTCGTAGGTGTAAGAAATTGTTCCACCGTAACAATCAATTCCAGCTTTTCAAGCTCTTTGACCAACATGCTGCTTGCCACATCTTGCGTCATCAAATTACGGCAAGCCACCCAGAGCAGCTTGACCGGCGGCTCATTGAGACTCCCCAGTTCCCGGGCGAATTCATTCATATTGATATACCTGGTGCCGGCAGGGCTGTTGAGAAACTTATAATTAAAACACTGTGTCATTCTTTGCGCATATTGAACGCCGCTGCCGGCAGTGCCAATATTGCCGGTCATGGCAGCCAACGCGTCAATGGCCCGCAAGCTTTGGCCGCCGTTGACATGGCGCTGCAGACCAAAGCCAACCCAGACAAAGACAGGACCGAAGCTGGTAATCATAGCTGCCAGCTCTTTTATTGCTTCCCGATGCTGGCCGCATTGGTCTGCAAGGTAATCACTGTCTAATGCCGAGAGGTATTCCCGAAACTCCGGCCAACCCAGCGTATAATTGTCAATAAAATCCTGGTCAAGCTTGCCGCTGGCGCATAGTTCTTTTGCCAACGCCAAGGCTAAAGCGCCATCCTTCCCCGGGCTAATCTGCACAAAATAATCTGCCTTGCGCGCCGTTTGCGTGTAAATTGGGTCAATGACAACAACCTTTGCGCCATTAGCCTGTGCCTGGTAAATATACGGCAATGAGTGGATGGCGGTCCAAGCCGGATTTACACCCCAGAGAATTATCAGCCTGGCCTTGGCCATTTCCTCAGGGTCTGAATTAACATTCCGGCCTAAATCGTACAACTGCGCATCGATGCCTGCCGCCCAGCATGATGACCCTTTAGCCTGAGTAGTCGGGCCTAAACTATTGAACATCCCCTCCACAGCATTGTGGAGAATTCCCATGTTGCCGGAATACTTATTCAGACAAAGCGGTAAGGTAGAACCATATCGATCTTTTATGTCCAGGATTTTTTCACAGATAATGGCCATTGCCTCATTCCAGGTCAGCCGTTCCCAACGCCCTGACCCACGCCCAAGTTGGCGCATCGGATAGCGAAGCCGCTCCGGGCTGTAAACCCGCCGGATGTAGGTTTGACCTTTGGCGCACAATTTTCCGTTCGTATAGCCGTGCGCCGGATCACCGGTAACCTTTTCCAAAACACCGTTGCGGACATAGGCCAGCATGCCGCAGGCATCATAGCAATTGCGGGGACAAACATGCCGGGTAATTTGATAGCCGTCCTGTGTATAAGTCATAGCAATTTATCCGCACATATTATAGACCGACCGTGGTGGTGATTGCCGTAGCGTAGAAGATATAACGCCCAATAATTTCACCAACCAGGATTAAACCGGCTGCCAAAAAAACAGCATTCTTGGGCATTTCGGCAGCAACCTTGGTCGGATTATAAAGAGAATACAAGAATATGGCACTGCCGCCCAAAGCCAATATCCATTTCAGCGCAACAGCCAGAGCGAAGCTGCCGCCTAAGAGCGTTACTGTCGCCTGTGCCGCAGCATCACCGGCGGCCAAGACCGCAAAGTACACAGGCAGATAGGCTATCTGCACAATCAGGCAAGCTAACGCAACAATGCCTGCCGCCCGGAATATCTTAATCACAGTTTGGTCTGCCGCTCCTTTGGCACCCAGCACATTGGTGAAAGCCACCCCGGTAATTCCGAGCAGCGCGGTTGTGCCGAAAAAAGTAATATAGGTATTGAGGCTGGCCCAGGCCGGTTTGACAGAGGTTGTGTAAATACCTGAGGTACTGTAGATAGCAGCCAGCCCCAGTACGGCTGTCACCAAATCCAGCAACCGGTTGATCTTGCCTTGCCGGTGCAGCAGGAATACAACAAACCATAGGGCAATGAACATACTGGTAAACAAACCCTCGCGGCTCAGCCAGGAAGTGGCCAGGTTATTCATGGCATTAGGGGCAGCCATCGGACTGCCTAAATGCAGCGCGGCAATGACAGCGGACAGCACAGCCGCCGGCCCTGCTGCCATAATGCCTAGTCTGGTTGCCGCTAGGGCTGTTTCCTTACCAGTACACAGCCTGATGACTACCGCGACAAGAAATGTGCCCACCGCCCACTGGGACAGGAGCGTAAATACTAATAATGGTAAATCTTCTGTATGCATACTGTACCCTCCTTATTTTACCTTTTCTTGGTGGTAATACATAGTGACGGCCGGGTCATGCCTGAGCTTGGCAGCCCTTTAACATCGGCTGTATTGCCATACTGCTTGCGCAGCTCTTCTATCTCGCCGGCATTGAGTGCTCTCATAACACAAGCACCCACACAGGCCGGTTCTTCACCTTGGGCCATAAGGTCGGCACACATGTCACATTTGCCTGCTTTGCCTTCATCTTCTTTATATTGCGGAACACCGTACGGACAAGACCACAAACACATCTTGCAACCAATGCATTTGGCCTTGTCATGCATGACTATCCCATCTTCAGCCCGTTTGTAAAGCGCATTGGCGGGGCAGTTGGCCACACATTTGGGCTGTGCGCAATGATTACAGCCTAATGAGAAATGATCGATCCGCGGGTTGGGGTATATGCCGCTTTCCATGTCATACACCTTACGGTACAGCACACCGACTTTTGAGTTGTTCCTATCCTTGCAGGCGATTTGACAAGCCCTGCAGCCAATGCAGGTTGCCATATTAAAATGAAAGCCCAGTTGCGACATAGCTCTACTCCTTCCTAATTATATAATCCGCTGCGGCCACTTGACATCAGGTATCAGTGCCTCACCACTATATTTCTCGACCTCGGCAATACAGGTGTTCCAACCGGCAGTGCCTTGTCCGGTGGCAATCGGCCCTGTGAGAATATTGTCAGCTCCGGCCTTATCAATGCCGGTTTTTTCATCAATCTCTGCCCAGGCGCCATGCGGAAGGCCGACAACCCCCGGCATCAGGCGTTCTGTGACACTGGCTGTACGCAGAACCTTGCCGTGGCGGCTTTTCACCAGCACGGTATCGCCACTCTTAATGCCCCGTTCCTTAGCATCCTTCGAACTTAAAAATATCGGGTTGGGGTATACTTCCCGCAGTTGGGGAATATTGTCAAAGATACTGTGGGAGCGGCGGAAGTAGTGCGGGTTAATGACTTGCAGCGGATATTCACCCTTGACTTTGTTATCCCAGTCTTTAAAGGTATCTTCATAACCTTCAATGGCCGGGTTGTAGGTCGGAATGGGCCGGACTTCGGTAAAGCCGTAATTTTTAATAAGGTCGGCTAAGCCTTTGCAGTGAATCTCCAACTTGCCGGATTCGGTTTCCAGTTTATTGGCTTCCGGGTTCTGGCGGAATTTCTCGTAAGCGATATAGCCGTATTTGTCGCCAGGCTTGCGTTCCACTTGATAGATACCTTTTTTCTTAAACTCCTGCAGGGTAATCCTGCCTTGCTGCGGTTTGCCTGTTACGCCCATAGCGGCAATATCGTCAGCGGTAATTGTCACCAGCTTCTCCATGCCTGAACCATCTTCTTTAATGACTGTTGCCCCGGCTAACTGGTTAAAAACCTGCTGTCTTTCCGAGATCGGATAAATATCTTCGGCTTTCAAGCCCAGGCGTTTGCCGATCTCAATGGCCATCCACTGGTCATGCTTGGCTTCAAAGAGCGGCTGGGTAATGCGGGTGTAATAGATCAGCATTTCGCGGTTGCCGTAGCTGAACCCGCCTTCGCGTTCCCATTCAGTTGTTGCCGGCAGAATAATGTCGGCATACTTAGAATTAGTTGTCAGGAAGTGGGAGTGGGACACAACAAACTCTACCTTGCGGTGCGCCTCAATCCCCTTATTCATGGCCGAGCGGGTTTGCAGGACCGCGTTATAGCCATGATAAATCAGTTGGATGTTAATATCCTTCTTCTTATTGTAGCCTGCAGTGTATTTGCCGGTGAGAATGGTTTCCCACATTTCATTATCGTTGATTTTGTCGGTAACCGGATTTTTGATGGCAGGCAAGCCATTACCGCCCGGCTTTACCAAATAAGGTCCACCATTGCCTGAGGCAAAGTGGCAGCTTACGCCGGTCATCCGGCCAGGCTGACCCATATGCCCGGTCATGGCACCCAGGCTCATGAACATTTGCGGCCAGGAGTCAGAGTTATTGGTTCGTGCCGCAGCCCAGGCGGTGAATAAGGCCACACGTTTGGTCTTACCAATCTTACGCGCAATATCCCGGATAACCTCAGGGTTTACGCCGCAGATTTCTGCTGCCCATTCCGGTGTCTTAGGCACACCGTCAAAGGTACCCAGAATATAATCTTTGAGATTTTCCCTGGGGTCGGCTCCTGCCGGTACATGAGCAGCATCAAAACCAATGGTACAGCGATTGAGGAAATCCCAGTCGATCAGCGGATTAAGTGTCGGGTTGTCCTCGGTTATCAGCGTATAGGCCATACCTAGTGCCATGGCATGATCTGTTCCCGGATGAATGGGAACCCACTGGGCTTCCAGCGTCTCAGACGTATCGGTGTAAATAGGGTCAATGATAATAAATTTTGTGCCTGCTTTTTTAGCCTGGAGATAGTTGTACATCGGACTGCCACCCGCACTCCAGGCCGGATTGCCGCCCCAAATAACCACCAGTTCGGAATTCCTTAAATCAAGCCGGTCATTAATACTGTGTTCGACAAAGCCGTCTTCCATGCCGAACTTGTCCGGCCCCCAGCGCCAGGTCCCCCAGGAAGTGGTTCCCCAATGGGTGGAGTGTCCGCCATAGAGTCCCAGTGTGCGTGGCATTTCACTGCCGCCGGTAACCAAAATGGCGTTATTGCCATACTTTTCACGGATGCGTTTAACCTCACCGGCAACCGTATCCAGGGCTTCATCCCAGGAGATGCGCACCCATTCATCCTTGCCGCGTAATTCCTTCTTTCCGCCGCCCGGCTCCCAGTGCTTGCGCTTCATGGGGTATTTGATGCGGTCAACACCAAAAACCTGGTGTCGCTGCGAACGGCCGCGGGCACACCCCCGCTGCTGGATATAATCCGGTGTATCCAGGTGGGTATCATCGGTTTTCTGGCGCACAACCACCCCGTCAACAACATAAGCTTTATTCAAACAACGCCCGCCGCAGTTATGCCAGCAGGCTGCAGTAAGCCACTGTCCTTCGGCTTTTGCCAGTTCTTCGGCTTGCTTGGTGGTGACTTTGGTAAGGCCGCAGCCGGTCAAGCTGACAGCAGCAATCGCCCCAGCCGACATGCCAAGAAATGATCGGCGGCTTATCACATGTTTTTGGATTTTTTCAATGAATTTTATCATCAATATCCTCCCCCTTGTTACTGTTTACTTGCTAACAACTCCTGCAGAATCAGGGCATCAACGGCTAAAAAGCCGCTGAGTACCTGTACCGCGCCTTGATAGAAGACAGTAGTCGCATGGGCTGTAACTTTTTCAGCAAAAGCCGGAACCCATAGCAGCAGATGTTCTGCGAGGAAATCGGCTTGGTCCTGGATAACTTCCTGCAATGCCTCCCTGTTATTAGCCCCGGCCTTTTCATAGGCTAACGCAGCCAGCTGATACATGAAATCACATTCTAAGCCGATATGGTCATCGGCCTCTTGCTGATAAAGTAGCGGCAAGAACGAATACTTCAAGTAGGCCAGGCGCACAAGCCGCGTCTCTTGTTGGAACAGCAGCTTATCTTTATTGAGATAGACCGACTCCCATGGCGGCGCCGCTACCTCGTACGGGCCGATAAATAGCCGGGTATATTCCCAGTGCAGCTTTTCATATTCTGTTTGCGCCAGCCCCTCAGCACTACACTGCTTAAGATAAGTGGCTAGCTTTTGCACTCCTTGTGCAATATCCTCATTCTCCTCTTGAAACGGAAACGCCATGGCCAGCTCATTTTGGCTAAGCCTGACAAGAAAATCCTGCACCGGCTCCTGGAGAAAGGTCCGGCGTAACAAATCATAAGCAAATACTCTAGCCTCTAACAGCGGCAGTAATGACACCAGCTCTTTGGTGTCGTTACCGGCATCAGTTTGTGGATGCAGGAACATAAGATGCCTCCTTTTATACCATATCCATCTGGAATGCTTGGGGGAAAACACGTTCAATCTTTAATTCGCGGCGATATATTTCACCATGGCGATTCTCCATAATATTGGTCGATATCCCAATTTCTATTGGCATATCTTTCAGTAGGGAAATCGCCCTGACAGGGAACTCTAAGTACTGATAATCTTCATTCCGTTCATAGTCAGTCAGGTGCTGCTTGCGCAATACCTTCACAACAGGCTGAATATCCTTGCCAAAGACTTTAGCGGTCTTAATAAAATAGTCTTTGGGTGAAAGATAAATTAGGCTTGACTTCCCGGCCAGCTGATTCTGCTGAAAGATTTGCCCGGAGAATTTGTTCGCCAGCGAGCAATAATGCACCCCTATTGTCAGGTTTTGCTCTGCTGCAAAAGTAAGCAGTTCCAAGCTTTCCTGCTCACTTTGATCAACAGGCAACCCCCCTGCATACCAGTAATCATACAACACTTTGTAAGGAGGATTTTTCAGTTTAAACCCCCGCCGCTGAAACTCCTGCTGGTTATGATAAGGAAAGCAAAATTCCAGCAAATTAACTCCGGCAATTCCTATAGCATTTAAGGCTTGCAATAGCTCCTTCATCTCAGGCAAGGTACCGGGAATTACCGGCATCTCAACCACTACGCCGTCAATACTGTCTTTCGCCCAGCCAATCCGTTCCATGACTTTTGCTCTCACCATCAGGGAATCTTCCAGCTTAATACTAAACCTGATTTCATCCAGCCGGACGCGTTGAAGTTCAGACAGTACAGCTTTATCGAGCAAGTCACCTGAGGTATACAGCCGGGTGTGTGCCTGGGGAAATAATGACTTGGCCTCTTGGAAAAACCGAATAGTCTCTTGTGGGTAAAGCAACGGCTCGCCACCGGTTAAGGCTATATAGGACAGCTTGCCGCCAGTCTGCTTGATTCGCTTTAATTCTTTGATACTGTCCCGCTTTTGTTGCGTATGTTCTGCATAATCCTCCTGGTTGGGATTAAAGCAGTAGTAGCACTGCCGGTGACAGGCTAATGACAAGTAGAAGGTGGCGCTGTTTGCTCCTTTATTACAAGCTTTGCAGGCTGCAGACAGCCACTTGCTATGGATACTGTGATCATTGTTGCGAAAGCTCATATTCCTGGTTTGCAAACGCAGCTTACCCGCTTGTTCATTGTCCGGGCAACAGGGAGCAAGCTCCAGGCCATGGGCTTTTACCTGTTCCAAAAAACGCCTGTTTATCCGGGTATAAATCTGCGCATATTCTTTAAACTGCGGATTATTAATTTCGTGTGGATTTTGTTCATTTATTTCTAATAACATTAAACTACCCCTCTTAAGCTAATTATACATGATTTTACAGTTACCCTTTTTGTAATATCCTCCAGATAATTTGTAGATTATTGTAGAAAAACACAAAACCAACCTCACAGGTTGGTTTTGTGCATTTTTGCTATTTTGCAGGCAACGGCAAGATTAATGCGAATCTCTAATTTCTGCAAATCAACGTCTAACAATTCCTCAATCTTCTTGAGCCGATACCGCAAGGTGTTAGGATGCATAAATAATTTTTCGGCAGTGGCATTTAGATCCCCGTTTTGCTGAAAGTACATTTGCAGTATCGCCAAAAAATTCATGTTGTTTTTTTCATCATACTCAATGATCACCGCCAATTGCTCTTTATAGTACTCGTCCAGTTGCTCAGCGTTGATGTGGGATAGCAACCGGATAACACCCAAATCCTCAAAATGAGTAATATGCCCTTTTTCGCGAATAAACCGGCCTAAATCCAAGGCATGTTTCGCTTCCTGGAAGCTTTGGCAAAGCTCGGCGGCAGATGAATGAAGCTTGCCTATCCCGAAGGAAACTGTAGTTTCAAAAGCAGCTTCCTGCAGGTTGGCTTGCAGCAAATTCGCAAGATTTTTTATAAGCAGCTTGGCACTTCTGTCTTTTTCTGCGGCAGCCGGGATAATTACAATAACCTGATCCTGCATTTCAGTTACGATGGCTTGCAAAAAATGCGACCGTAAAAAGGTCTCAAAGAAAAGTGCAAGCGCTGCTAAAACCCGATCCTTATTGCGTAATTGTTTAAAATCATCAGGTTCGGCAACCAGCAGATGCTGCGGCCCGGTAAGCTCCCAATCCCAGTAGCGTCCGCGCTTAATAAGCTCATCTGTTGATTCGAAATTATTATACAAGAGGTCATAGAGGAATTGCTGTTTATACTTTTTCTCAATTTCCTCAGTATTTCTGCGATTAATAAGCAGTTGCAGGCAAACAAGCCCCACCTCGCCGATCCGGCCAGCATCCAAGGTATTTACCGGGCCGGCGTCTTCAAAAACTAACAAATAACCAAACAACTGACCTGCCAAAACCAACGGTGTAACAAAGCAATTCATAGCTTGCTCATGAAACCCTGTCAGCTGTTGGTGATATGGCTCAGCAGCAAGGGGAACACTTTGCCTGCGTTCCAGTATGAGCGGCCGAACGGCTTTCACCAGCCGTCCCAGTTCCGCTGCAGTCAAACCATGTCCACTCATCCCTGCGGCCAGCAGTTGAAATGCAGGGTCAAGCAAGACTGCCGGGTTTTGGAGATACGCGGTCAGTTGATTAAGCAAAACCGGTAGTTCCTGGCTTAGATTTGTCAATTGACGCAGACGATACCCCTCAGAAAAACTTATGATTGTTCTGTTTTTTACCAATTCCAGCACTAACGTCAGGGAACCGGCTAATTCCTGCACCTCGATGGCTTGGGGGAAAACCAACAGCGGCATACGGCTTTTTTCGGCTGCAGCTATAAGCCCTGGTGAAAGTACAGTTCCATAGCCATTGACGATAATGCCGGCGGCTGTTGAATTAAGATAGGCTGCCAAGGCCCCCGGCAGATCGCCTTGCCCGTCTCCTGTGTTAACTAAAACAAGCACTCCCGCCAGCGCCTGGGTGGTTGCACCTGGGCCAGCCGTAACAATTTTATGAACCTTGTTATTCCGGCCTGCCCAACCGGCAACTACCTTGGCCTGAGCAAACGGCTCCATAGTTACTAATTCCTGTACCGTACAAAATTGCTGCATATGTTTATCGCCCCTTCCGCCAAAAACACCGGGGTTCTTGGGGTAATATAACCCTAAGTGATGGCCGGGTAAATTTAATAATCGGCAAACACGACAGCGCCATCTGCTCACTTAACTCTGTTTGTTCGCTCAAATCCACTACCTGAAGCGCGCCGACAACACAGGCGTCCACACAAGCCGGAGCAAGTCCCTTTTGCATCCGTTCAATACAGAAGTTACATTTGCTTACCTTGCGGGTTCGCGTGTTTACCTTAGGTACCTGAAAAGGACATGCCGCAACACAACTTTGGCAGCCATTGCAGTGTTGCGACCGATGCAATACAATCCCATCCCGTCGTTTATAAAAGCATTGCTGTTGGCAAACCCGGATACATTCAGGATTTACACAGTGATTGCAGGCTAATGATAAAAACCCCAAACTTCGGTTATCCTTATTAAGATCAATAACTTGCCGGTAATGCACTTGCTCGAAGCAGTGTTCGTTTAAGCAGGCTATCTCGCAACCTTTGCAGCCAACACATTTATTCAAATCAAACAAAAAGCCCAGTTGTTTGCCCAAAAGCTTACCACCTCCAGCACACTTACATGCTTTAGTTTGATCTCACTACGATAAGACGGTAACATTACTTTAATACATCATTCGACAAGTTCAATACATATTCCCGCCGAATGATAAAACAATTGTATTTTTAAGGATTTATCCGGAGACTAAGATTCAGCATATTTACAGGCTTTAGAGGTTCTTTCAGAAGAAACAGACTATATCCAGTCAAAACTTATAAAAACAGCCTTGCTGTCTGCGACCGGAATAATGGAATTCTTTATTATGATTGCACCAACTACTTCTTTGAGATCTTTTTACTTCTTACTACTGTCAAAGATGAGAGTAGTATGTCTATTCAATCTCTTGACGGCCTATGAGCACACTATTCAATGACCAATCCACAGTTTTAACTTAGTACAACCAGTTAAAACTCAAGTCACTTCAGTGCAATATTCCTACCATTCAGAATAATTAGTTAGCGCTTATGCCAATCTGTTTTTATAATATAACTTGATACGAGACTTGGATATCCGGAAATCAAATCTAAGTTAAGAAGGAATTTCAACAGGTAAGGTGGAACTTTTTTTAAAAGGAGGACAGGCGTTAAGCAATTAGTAACTCATCCGGCCTATGAAAAATTGCACAGGCAATATTTTAAAGGTTCTGCTCAACATTACCCCTATACTACGATAAGGAGTGTGAACACTGGTAATGGTCAATTTAACCATTGATGGACAGGTTATTGAAATCGCTGAAGGAAGTACTCTGTTAGAGGCAGCTCAACAAGCTGGAGTAACAATCCCCACTTTGTGCCATCTTGCCGACTTAACTCCCGAGGGTGCCTGCCGGGTCTGTGTCGTGGAGGTAGAAGGTGTGCGAGGGCTGGTTACCGCCTGTACCTATCCGGCTTCATCAGGACTGGTGGTACGCACTAACTCTGCAGTTATCCGGGAAGCACGCAAAAGTGTGGTTGAGCTCATATTGGCTAACCATCCGCAGGATTGCCTGCATTGTCAACGCAGCCAGGATTGCGAATTGCAGTCGCTCTCAAGCAATCTTGGCATTCGTGAAATTCGCTTTGAGGGAGAACGCCGCAGCTATGCCATAGATGACAGCAACCCCTTTATTATCCGGGATAACAACAAGTGTATTCTTTGTGGACGCTGTGTCCGCGTTTGCCGGGAAATACAATGTTGTGATACCCTCGATTGGACAAACCGGGGCTTTGACACTAAGGTAACGCCGGCTTTTGACGAACCAATGGTGGATTCGTCCAGTTGTGTATTTTGTGGAACCTGCGTATCGGCCTGCCCGGTAGGCGCTTTGACAGAAAAGCCTATGCAGCATGCCGGTTTGCCGGATAAAAAGGTCAAAACCACCTGCCCCTTCTGCGGCGTTGGCTGCAATTTTGACCTGAACGTAAAGGACGGCAAGGTCATTGGGGTTACCTCTAATTTGAGCAGCCCTGTCAACGGTCGCCTCACCTGCGTTAAAGGCCGTTTCGGCATTGACTTCATCCACAGCCCGGAGCGCCTTACCACACCTTTGATCAAGAAAAATGGCGAATTTGTGGAAGCAAGCTGGGATGAAGCGCTCGATTTGATTGCCAGTAAATTTACTGAAATAAAAACTTCCCACGGCAGTGATGCCTTAGCGGCACTTAGTTCTGCCCGGTGTGTTAATGAAGACAATTATCTTATGCAAAAATTCATGCGCGCAGCGATCGGCACCAATAATATCGATCACTGCGCCCGTACCTGACACGCTCCTACCGTGGCCGGTCTGGCCACTTCATTCGGTTCCGGAGCAATGACCAATTCCATTAACGAAATTCCCCACAGTAAAGTTCTGTTTGTCATTGGCGCTAACCCAACCGAAGCCCATCCTGTCATCGGAGCCAAAATGCGTCAAGCCCTCCGCAACGGTGCCACTCTCGTGGTAGCTGATCCACGGAAAACCGAGCTGGCCGGCAAAGCCCACGTATGGCTGCGCCTGAAGCCCGGTACCGATATTGCCTTAATCAACGGTCTTATGCACATTATTCTTAAGTCCGGCTGGCACGACGAGACCTTCATCAAAGAATGCACCAGCGGTTTTGAGCAGGTAGCGGAAACCGTGGAAAAATACACCCCCGAATATGTGGAAAAGATTACTGGTGTACCCAAGCACTTGTTGTTTGAAGCCGCCAAAATTTATGGTACTGCGGAACGGGCTCAGATTTTCTATACCTTGGGCATCACCGAACACATCTGCGGCACAGATAATGTTATGAGCTTAGCCAATCTCACTTTGATGACAGGCAATATCGGTAAACCCAATGCCGGCCTGAATCCGATGCGCGGCCAAAACAATGTGCAGGGTGCCTGTGACATGGGGGCTTTGCCTAATGTTTACCCAGGCTACCAAAAAGTCGATTTCCCGATGGTGCAGGATAAGTTTGAAGAAGCATGGGGCGTAAAATTATCGAACAAAGTCGGGCTCATGATTCCCGATATGTTTGATAAAGCCATTAGCGGCGAAGTCAAAGCCATGTATATCATGGGGGAAGATCCGGTGCTGACTGACGGCGACGCCAATCATGTACGCAAAGCCCTCCAGCATCTGGATTTCCTGGTGGTGCAAAATCTATTTCTGACCGAAACTGCCAAGTTGGCAGATGTGGTTCTGCCAGGAGCCTCCTTTGCCGAAAAAGACGGCACCTTTACCAATACCGAACGCCGTGTGCAGCGGGTCCGGCAAGCCATCAACCCGCTTGGCGACAGCCGTCCTGACTGGCGTATCCTGAGCGATCTGTCCAATCGTATGGGATATCCGATGTCCTACAATCATCCTAGTGAAATTATGGATGAAATGGCCTCGCTCAGCCCGATCTACGGCGGTGTTTCCTTTGACCGCCTGGACGAAAGCGGCCTGCAGTGGCCGGTAACGGACAAAAACCATCCCGGTACCCAATATCTTCATGATAAAGGCAAATTCAGTTGTGGTATTGCCAGGTTCCAGCCAATAGAACACCAGCCGCCCGGCGAGGAGCCGGACGCCGAATACCCCTTCCTCTTAAGCACAGGCCGTATCCTCTATCATTACAATATTACAACCCCCGGGTATTCAAAAACGCTGACTTCTTTCCGCTCTGAGGAACAAGCCATGCTGAATCCTGACGACGCCAAACGACTGGGTATTCAGGATCAGGAAACCATCAGTGTGGCCTCACGGCGCGGCAAAGTACAGACCAAGGCATGGGTAACCGACCGGGTGCCGCCGGGAGTCATCTGGATGTCCTTCCACTACCTGGCAACTCCGACCAATGAGCTTACCAGCAGCAATGTCGACAAAACGACTAAAACCTATGAGTATAAGGTATCTGCCGTTAAGATTGAAAAGCTATAACGCCAGCAAATAAAATAGTCAGCTGCCCATTGATTGGGCAGCCGACCGTTTACACCACCGAAGATAACGTTCAGTATCCGACAGTTCAATAGATTACATGCAATACCCCGTATCTTTTGGCAATGTCCGCATAGCCTCTGGATGCGGGGTATTTGTTATTTGACCCAACTAATGCAGTTCCCCTTCATAATTAAACATTTTCCCGGGGTTCATAAAGTTTTCAGGATCAATAACCGCCTTCACATCCTGCCCCAGCTTATAGCCGACAGGACCCACCTCGGCGCGCAAATACGGCGCTTTGGCAAAACCGATTCCATGCTCGCCGCTTAAGGTTCCGCCTAACTCCAACGTCACAATATGCACATCCGCCAATGCCTTTTCGGCCCGCGCGAACGCGGCTTTATCCCTTTTGTCAAACAGAATCGTCGGATGCATATTGCCGTCACCGGCATGACCGCAAATCAGGATAGGTATATTATGTTTTTTCGCTATTTCCATTGACTTTTCCACCAATACCGGAACCAGGCTGCGCGGTACGGTGGCATCTTCAGCATATTTGCAGGGGGCAATCTGACCAAAGGCTTTGGCGATACCCCGGCGGGCCGCCCATAGTTTTTCGGCTTCGGCTGCCGTTTGAGCGATTTTAAATTCCATTACGCCGCACTCTTGGCAAATTTCGCTGATCCGCTTGGCATTTTCCTCTACCGTTGACGGCACTCCGTCAACTTCAATAAGCAACAACCCGCCGGCATGTACCGGCAAGCCAATTTTCAATGCCTTTTCCGTAGCCACAATGGCCATGTTATCCATTAACTCCAGCGTAGTCGGAATAATTCCGGACGCCATGGTCACACTCACGGTTTTGGCCGCGTCTTCCAGGCGTTCATAAATAGCCAGCATGGTCTTTTTGGTTATGGGAGCCGATACTAGCCGCAGGGTAATGGCCGTAATCAAGCCCAGTGTTCCTTCTGAACCAGTCAGCAGCATAGTCCAATCCGGCCCGCACATATCACCGTCTACCGCATTGCCGGTTTCAACCACTTGACCATTTGGCAATACCACTTCCAAACTCAGCACAAAGTTACGGGTAATCCCATATTTAACCCCTTTGGGACCGCCGGCACATTCGGCTACATTACCGCCCAGCGTCGATTCTTTCCAGCTGGAAGGATCAGGCGGATAGAGCAGACCTTGTTTGGCGGCTTGTGAAGCCAGCTCGAAGGTAATAACCCCCGGTTCAACAACGGCTACCTTGTTAGCGGCGTCAATGCTACGGATGCGGTTCATTCTTACCATGTCGACAATAATTCCGCCTTTGAGGGCAATGGCTCCGCCGGACAGGCAGGTACCTGCTCCCCGTCCGGTAACGGGAATATTGTTCCTGGCGGCCAATTTGACAATGGCAACCACTTCTTCACGGGTGGCCGGCTGTACCACGGCGTCCGGACAGTAGTCAAACATGGTGGAGTCACTGGCGTAAATGATCAGGTCTTCTTTTTCACTCATGACATATCTGTCGCCGACTATGCGCCGGAGTTCATTGAGAATAGTGCTGTTCATTAAACCTGACCCTCCTTTTCCTTTTGGCCTGCCTCATAAGCCTTGTCAATAATTTCAGCGGTGTGCAGGAATTTAACCCGGCTGTTTCGTTGGTTCAGGCCATCGGTAATATGCATCCGGCAGGATGAGCAGCCGGCTGTGACATAGTCCATGCCGGTGGCTTCAATGTTGTTGATTTTAACGTCATTGATTTTACGTGACAGTTCATAGTATACGGCACTGAAGGTTCCGCCGCAGCCGCAGCAGCGGTCTGCCTCTTTCATTTCGGTAAATTCCAGGCCGGGGATGGCTTGGAAGATTTGCCGCGGTTGTGCCGCGACATTCATGCCACGCACGAAGTGGCAGGCGTCATGGTAGGTGATTTTCAACGGCAGCTTGCCGAAGCTTGTCAGATCGCCGTGCTGTACCACAAACTCAGTGATGTCCATGACTTTGGCGGATAGGGTTTCCCATTCGCGTAAGAGCGGCGAATCCTTAAGCAGGGACTTGTATTCTGCCCGTAAGGCGGTGCCGCAGGTTGGGCAGGCAGTAATGATATAGTCATACTGTTGCTGGTTAATGGCTTTGATGTTTTGTTCGGCCAGTATCCGGGCAGTTTCGACATCGCCGGAGGTAAGGGCCGGGGTGCCGCAGCAGCATTGGTCTTCAGGGATGATAATATCATAGCCGTTGCGGGTCAGGATACGAAGTACGGCTTCGCCGGTTTCGGGGTACATGTAGTTTAGTGTGCAGCCGGTAAAGAAGATAACTGTACCTTTGCTTTCCGGGGTTTGAGCTTTGGTGAGGTATGGTATTCGTGACCGGAACGGCTTGCTTGTCATATTGGGTACGACCCTGCGTACACTGAGGCCTGCCCCGGGCAGGGGAATACGGGCTACTTTGCCGCTGCCGTCTGGCAGGGATTTGAAGATTAGTCCCTGGAAGACGCCTCCCATGCGCAGTCCCAAATCAAATAACTTGCGGTAACGCTGGGCAGTGAAAGCCATTTTTTTGAAGGGATTGAGTCCGTTGCGTTTGACTAGCTTGGCTCTGGCTTCCAAAACCAGTTCATCTACTGCAACACTGGAACCGCAGCCTGCCTTACAGGCTTTGCAGAGCAGGCATTTTTCAAACCGGGATTGTACGGCAGGGGTCAGTTCTACCTGGCCTGCCAGTACGGCTTCAAGCATGCGCACTTTGCTGCGGGCTGTGGTATTTTCCTGGTGCTCGGCGATGGTGACAGGGCAAACCGAGCGGCAACCGCCACAGCGTGCACATTTGACGATTTCTTTTTCCAGGTGTTTGATTTCTTCTTGATTGTTCATTGGCTAACCACCCCCTGGTTAAATATCTGTTGGGGATCAATGCGTTGTTTGAAAGCCAGTTCCAGTGCTGTGAGTGGGCTGCACATCTGAGGCCCGTACAGCCGGTTATATTTTCCGCTGACTGCGCCTCCCAGTTTACAGGCTTCAGCCTGCAAGGCGGCAATAACTGTTTTGCTTGCTTCTTTTTTGCAGTTCAAACAGAGATGGATTTTCCCGTCTGCCAGTTGTCCGAACAAGCCTCCCGCTATACCTGTTTCACTTATTGTCTTAGCTGTATTGGCGGCAAAGGTGTCCATTGCCGTATAAGGTACTTTCAATTCATCCAGCAGCCAAAAGATGTCTGTGCTTGCTTCCAGGCCGGAGAGTGCCGGTATGGTTGCCGGTTCGGCTGCTGGCCGGCTGTTGGCAGCAGCCAGATAGGCGTCGACTTCTTTGGCATAGTCTATAACTTCTGCCTGATTTCCGTCCAATTCAAAGAGAACCCGCTGGCCTTGGTGAGTTTGCCTGAATAGCCTGCTGCCCACGGTTTCGTCGACCCAAAAGAGCCAGGCAGGCGGAACAGGCCGGCTATGCAGGTAATTAATAAGTTCGATGGCGTTCGCCAGTGCAGGAACGGTAATGTCATAACGCTTACGGCAGGCCGGTTGCGGCATAAGTTTAATGATATAGCGGACACCTGCGGCCAAATCGGCGTAACCGCCTGTCAAATACCGGGTAAAATCGTAGCCTGTCACGTTTTTGATGCAACTGCCACCCACCGGCGTGGTATCACCGTTGGGCAATACATAGTTACCGCCAAGCAAGAAGTGTTTCCCGGCCCCATATTTCCAGGCTGACGGATTGGGGCAGCCTTGGTAGGCCCATTCACCGATACTCAGGTTCTCATAGGCTGGAGTATCGGCCGGAATAAACCGCAGCCCCTTGGCAGCGGCAATGGCGTTGAGTTCTTTGAGCAGGGTTCCGGGCGGTACAATGACCATCAGATTGTCAATGTCAAAAGCCTCGATTGCATTCCATTCACTAAAATCTAAGGCAATTCCGCCTGGCTGTGCCTTGCGGTACAGGGAAACCGGGGTTTTCTTTGCCTGCGCCTGGCGAAATAGTTCTTGAAGCTGTTCTGTTGAGGTTACTTTCTTTGCTGTTGTATTGTTCAACTGCCGTGGCCTCCTTCTTTAACACATTTTTTTCCTAATACCCCTTTTAATGTCGAAATTCCCACATATTTTTTTGATTCTAATAAAAATATAGAAATCCTTCTAAATAAATAGAAGAAACACCAAATCGTTCCAATGCTCCTCTTTACTTTTTACAGCGCGGCTTCGGCAGAAGTCGATGCTGCTCTTATCCTGCTTAAAAAAAAGTTATACTTTCTGTTAACACAAAAAAAGCTGCAGCACTAGAGAGTGCCGCAGCTTTTTCTATTAGTCATATATCCTAGCCGGGAGTTGTTAAGCGTTTCTTACTGCATTAGTACGTTTTGCTTTAATGCTGCTCGTGATAGACTCAGGCAAAACAAGTGACAACGCTTTGGTCGGGCACTTTTTTATACACTGAGGACCTTCAGGCGTTTCAATGCACAAATCACATTTGTAAGCTGTTTTTTGGCAAGGATTCTCTTCCACTCGCGTCAGGTAAACAGCCCCGATCGGGCAAGCCATCAAACAGTTTTTGCAGCCAACGCATTTGTTGGCAAGTACATAAATGGTTTGCTCACGCTGGACAATAGCTTTTTCCGGGCAGGCTTCCGCACAAGGCGCATCTTCACATTGGCGGCACTGTATGGGAACACTGATATCCTCGGTTTTTACGACAGATAACCGGGGTACAAACGGTACATCCTTAATTGCTTCAGTACCCAATTTTTTCTCGGTATGCGCTAACACACAGGCAATCTCACAGGTGCGACAGCCGATACATAAGTCAGGGTTGCCGATAACAAAAGCAGTATTAAGCATTTCTTATCCCC
>POVV01000564.1_pt1 | contig 22394 bp, 30 predicted proteins | sample 1560271 | NCBI WGS metagenome assembly POVV01 (sample SAMN08337232, study PRJNA429181) | Bioreactor metagenome, whole genome shotgun sequencing project. | biome: cows' rumen and soil; feature: anaerobic; isolation source: anaerobic chemostat enrichment culture, galacturonate as sole carbon... | reverse complement strand
AATTGATGTTGTTTCTGGATGCGGTGATTGTACTCGCCGTTTGGGCCTATTTCCCGCAATGGAAAGCCTTTTTGTTTGACGAAGAATTTGCCCAGGTGCTGGGCATCAATACCCGTCTTCTGGAGAAGTTGTTATATGTTCTGATTGCGCTGACCATTGTCCTGGTGATTCGTGTGGTCGGGATTATTTTGGTCATTGCGCTATTGACCATTCCGCCGGCTATTGCCAAACAGTTTAGTTATGATCTGAAGAATATCATGCTGATATCCATCGGGCTGGGGATTGCCTTTTGCCTGTCCGGCTTATGGCTATCCTATGAATGGCAGTTATCATCCGGAGCCGCGATTGTTTTGGTTGCGGTTGCCGGCTATATCGCCGCGTCCGGCTGCCGTTCGCATCTGCGCCGTAAACATGCTGCCGCCGCCAAGGCAGCATAGAGGGGGAGAAACCTATGGAGAATGCAGAAAAACATGGCCGGATCAGAAACAGCAAGCAACGTCAGGCCATTCTGCAGGTGATTCGCAGCAACCGGTCTCACCTGACTGCTGATGACATATTTCAGGAAGTGAAAAAAAGTCAGCCGAATATCAGCCTGGGTACAGTTTACCGCAATCTGGAGCTGTTAACCCAGACCGGTTCGCTGTCGAAAGCGGTATTTTCCGATGGCAAGGCCCGTTTTGAGTTTGCCGGAGGCCATCACCATCATTTAATCTGTCTTGGCTGCGGGGCGGCGGTTGACATTCCGGTTTGCCCGGTTGGTGAAGAAGTGACCGCCTTCATGCAATACAGCAATTTTCAGCCTTGCCACCATCACTTTGAGGTATACGGCTACTGTGCCCGCTGTGTGAGCAATTAAAAACATTTTTCGGTTCTTTTTTCACTCCTCTGTAATAGTATATACCGGGAATAGTTGGCGGTAGGCGTGGAGGAGTGCGAATGTACGAACGCGATGTGATCAATCTGATGGAAAAGCAAGCGATATTTGTTGCGACCGTAAACGGTACCGCGCCGCAGGTGCGCCCCATGCGGGCGCAAATTGATGAATTCGGCGTTTTATGGTTATATTGTTCAGCTTGCCGGCGCGCTGACGAGATTGCTGTCAACGATCAAGCCGCTTTATGCGTGATTGATGAGGAGGCCGGTTCTGTGCTGCGAATGAATGGCCAATTAGAGCCGATTTCCGCCCAGATGAGTGTTGACAAAGGACTGGGGGGAGTGGCGGCATACCGGTTCCGCATCCATTCCATCCTGTTTAATCCATCAGACGGAGGGCTTTATCTGCAAATTGAAAACCCGCAGGATTTAGACGGGATCTTATTACAGCCGCAGGATACGTTGTTCTTGCAGCGGCGCTAAAGCAAAAGCCATCCGGATATGATTGCTCATGTCCGGATGGCTTTTTAGTTTTAATTTTATAAATTATAGCATGCCGCGCTTCCAAAGCCCATATGCGCCAATTAGTGCTACTACCAGTGAAAATAGAACTACATACCAGAAGCCGTAAGGATGCTCGGCTCCGACTGGGATAATCACGTTCATGCCGAAAAATCCGGAGATCATGGTGGGAATGGCGAGCAGGATCGTCATCGATGCCAGGACCTTCATGACCATATTGAGGTTATTGGAGATGATGGAAGCAAAGGTTTCCATCATGCCATTCAGGACGTAGCTGTACATCTCGACCATTTCGATGGCCTGCTTATTCTCGATGATGACGTCTTCCAATAAGTCTTCATCTTCTTCATACACCTTGATAATATGCTGCAATTGGGTGTTCATCCGGATGCGGAGCAGCCGTTCAAGCACAGCGCCGTTCGCCCGCAGGGAAGCGGAAAAGAATGTAAAGCCTTTTTGCAGCTCAAACAACTGGAACAGCTCGCGATTCTTCATCGAGCGCCGCAGCTGCCGTTCAATTTCGTCAATCCGGCGGTTCATCTGTTTAACATACAGCAGATAGTAGGTTGCTGTTTTATACAGAATTTGAAAGAGGAAGCGGGTTTTCTTGGCTGTATTAAAGGTCTTTGCTGTTGAATTGCTGAAGTCGCCGATTACCCGGTTATTTTCCAAGCAGACGGTGACAATATGATCCGGAGTAACGATAATGGCTAATGGCAATGTATCATAGCTATCCAGGCCGAGCATGACCGGGATGTTGGTAACAACCAGCAGGCAGTCGTCTTCAATTTCGGTACGGGAGCGTTCTTCTTCGTCAAGTGCTGCCCGCAGGAAATCCATTGGGATCTTGGTTTGGGAGGCAACTGTCAACAATTCCTCTGGCGTGGGATTAATCAGATTGAACCAAATTCCTTTATCGTTGGCAATAGCCGGTAATTCAAGTAATGTATCACAGTTGCTTTTGTACGTACATAGCATACTGCTCCCCTCCTTTTCTCACGAGGGGAGTATAGCCATTCTTCCCGCCAGACGGCATCTTGTCCTTTTTCAACAACAATAAATATGCCTGCCGATTCGCTATAAGCAATCGTAGGTGGGAAAAATGGGTATACTCCCTTCTATACAGATCAAATGCACGCTTCTCGATGGACTAGGGTGGTCTACATCCATTTTTCTCACCTACCTTGTGTTTTACTCTGGATTTTGAACGGTACTTACACTATACTTCTTGGCGCACGGATAGTCAAGGCTTGAATTTTACCGTAAAACAAGTTGTTAGTTTGCGGAAAAAAGCGGGCTGAATGCAGCTGAAATTTTGCCTTTTGTCAGAGTTTTTGCCATACGCATCCGGGGATATTTAGCCGTCAGATAAATATCCAGAGTGGACAGGCTTTTTTCAGTGATTCATTTATTGACACCGGGAAAGCAGTTTGTTATAATACATAATGTGTCGGACACGGAGGGGTGTCCGAGTGGTTTATGGAGCTGGTCTTGAAAACCAGTGATCCCGCAAGGGACCGTGGGTTCGAATCCCACCCCCTCCGCCAGCTTGCTTCAAGATGGCGAATTGCATAATGACACAGGTTTTTCAATACGGAGTGGTACTCAAGTGGCTGAAGAGGACGGTTTGCTAAATCGTTAGGGGTCGTGAGGCCCGCCAGGGTTCAAATCCCTGCCACTCCGCCAATTATCTAGGCTCAGGGCATCTGGTGTGCAACATGATCGATCTTCTGGTGTGCAACGGGTGTGCAACTGATGAAAAAGCAGGCAGGTATTATGCCTGCTTTTTTGCTTTTAAAAGCTTTGTCACCGCTGCAGTCACCTTGCTTTCCGAAGAAGGGATCAGGTGTCCGTAAACATCAAGCGTAGTGCTTACCCTTGCATGACCAAGACGCCGAGAAACATCTACAACAGGGACGCCGGCCGCCAACAGTTCAGATGCGTGAGTGTGGCGAAAGGTGTGGAATCCTTTGGTGATACCCGCGTCCTTCTTGACCCGGTCAAAGATATAAACTGAATAATGCGTAGCGTGCATCGGCGTGCCGTTCTCCGTAGGGAACATCAGGCCGGACTTGATACCGTATTTCAACTTGTGGGCGGTCAAGGCCGTTATTGTGTCAGCCGGCACAGGGATTACCCGGCGGCTGTTTTTGGTTTTAGGTTCGCTCAGCTCCGTACCGCGCAAGATACTTTTTGACACTGTCTGATATACCCGAACAGTGCCTTTTTTTATGTCCACATCTTCCCAGCGCAGACCCAGGCACTCTGACATTCTCATGCCAGTTGTATAAGCCAACAAGACGATAACGGAGTATCTGTGGTTTTCGGCTGCTTTGAAAATGGCTTTGATTTCTTTGGCCGTAAACACTGCGATCTCCACGTCTTTGACCTTGGGGAGCCTGACACCGTCGGCGGGATTGGAGTAAATGAGCTGATTTATTACTGCCTGTTTGAGTGCGCCGCGCAAGCAGAAGTGCACGCCTTTGACCGTCCGGGGCGCCAGGACAGCCAGCAGGGAGTTGTAGAGCTTCTGCAGGTGAGCTGGCAGCAGGCTGGTCAGCTTTACATTCCAGATCGGCTTAGCATGGTTGGCCAGGCTGACATATCGGTCATATGTGCGTGGTTTGACCGATGGCATTACATATACCTTCAGCCATTCTTGCAGCCATTCGCCAAGAGTTAACCCATGTGGTTCAATGTGTCGTCCGCGGCCGATCAGCAGCCGCTGTTCATTCAGCCAGTCCTTTACGATATCCTCATTTTTGCTGGATTTAGTTAATCTGTTGCCCTGGGGCGTGGTGATCATTCCCCGGTAAAGCTGTTTTTTCTCGTCATAGGTAAGTGAGCCTTCACCGTTAGCTCGTTTGGATTTTGCCATCTGCAGCTCCTTTCTTATTTTTGCCGCCGTTGCACACCGGTTGCACACCTGGATAACAAACATATGTTCTGATTAATGGGTAAAATTTTTTAGCGTTATGAGTCTTTCCGGGATTCCTTGCCGGTTGGCGATGTTGGTCATGGAGCAGTCAGCATATTCTTGCAGGAGAGAATCCGGCAGCAGCAGTTCGACCGCGAAGGTGTTTGCCTGGCGCTCAATTTTTGATGTGGAAAACAGGGTATGACGCTTTAGGAACGGCGTATTAATATGCGGATGCAGAATAGCATGTCCCAGTTCATGGGCGCAGACAAAAATTCGTTCTTCTTCTGACAAATCTTGATTAATATGAATAAAGCCAATTCGGAAATCACGGCTGAAATATCCCATTGTGCTGCCGAGGGCTTCATGCAAAATGCTGATATTACGTTCGCTGGCAATATAGAAGGGATTGCTTGTTTTATATCTGCTGACAAGGCCTAAAACGATGTCTTTGATACTCATATCGGAAACCTCCCGCGATCACTTGCGATACTTCTTGGGAGTAAATTTCTGTTTGGCCATCTGCTTAGCCAGGCGCATGGTGTTTTCTAGGGAAATGCGAAGCAGTTCGCGGTCTTCGTCAGACATTGGCTCTTCGTCATCGAAATAGGCCATAGCGCTGTTGCTGGGGGCGAGGTCGTCGAGAATAGCCTGGATGCGTTTTTGGATGCTGCGTTCATCTTTTGGGGTGAGAGTAGGGAGAGAAGGTTTATTGGATGATTTTGAACTTTGTTCAATACCCATAATAAATTCAATAGGCACTTGAAGTGCGTTTGCCAGCAGGGGGATCTTATCCCGGCGCATGTTTTTTATATCACCGTTTTCCCACTTTCTAACGGTGCTTTTGCCTACGCCAACAATTTCGCCAACTTGTTCAAGTGTTAGCCCCAATTCCTCACGTCTTTGAGCTAATTTATTGCTGGTAAATGCTAATTTTTTATCAATCGTCACAATAAACACCTCACTTACTTATTTAATAGAATAATGCAAAAGTGTCTTTTTTGCAACTGTTTTTTGCAAAAATAATATAAAAAGTGTCTTTTAGGTATTGACAGACAGAAAGAAGCAAGATTATAATAAAAGTGTCTTTTAGGACACGGAATGAAGGGAGGAGGAAATATGATTGATATAAAGCTATTAAAAGCAGAGATGGTAATGAAAGAAATCAAAATACCAACTTTGGCGCAAAAGATAGGCATTGATAAAGTCACGTTTTATAGAAAAATCTCAGGCAAGTCAGAGTTTACGATTGGAGAGATTTATAAAATTATCGATGTCTTAAAAATTCCAGATGAAAAGATCGTCAGTATTTTTTTTGCACAAAAAGTGTCCTAAAAGACACACTATATATGAAAGCGAGGTGAGATGATGGACAAGCCTTATGTAACGCCCCAGGCATTCGCCGACCTATCCGGTATATCTGACGAGTTGGTACGGCGATACGTTAAGACTGGCAGACTGCCGCATATCAAGTGTGGTAAAGCCAAGGTGAAAATCCCTGTGGAAGCTGGACTGGCAGCCCTGGAAGCAATTGCAGCGGAAACAGCGGCTAATCTGGCTGTCGGAATCCCGGTACAAGAGCCAAGGGTAAAGCCACCAGGCAAGAAGCGCGGCGGCCGGCCGCCAGATAAGATCAGACTGGCAATGAAAGCGAGGTGAAACCATGTACCGAATATCCGTCCATTTATCGCCGGGATATACCCTGGTCCCCGGCAATGCAAACGTTCCCCTACCGGTAGATTTTAAGCACGAGATTACCGAACCATCTTCACCGCATAGTCGGAGCATGTATCACGAAATGTCTGCATCAAAAGGGTTTTATGCGCAGATATACGATGCCGACGGTCAGAGGGTTGCGATGGTTCATTCAGAGAGGGGGGAGTGAAACCATGAAAATCCAAGCAGTCCGTCCAGTCACGCCGCCTATGAAACTCTGTCATAACTGCCGGCACTGTAGCCAGTCCCTAGCCAATCCTGTCTGCGAAACATGCCGCAAATACGCGAACTGGGAGGAGGTGCTGGCCGATGCCGTCAGCCGCAGCGGAGACAGCCCGCAAAATGGCCGTCCTGTATGACCTGTTCTGCCGAAAGTCTCGGACTCGCAAAGACCGCATTTACTATGGTCGTCGCTACCGGTACTGGTCAGCCAGGGCAATTATATTGGAAAGGAGGCCCATTATGGACAGCACAGTTATTGAAGTCATCTGCAACGGCGACTTTCCCGGGAGAGATATCGCCAGAAAGTACCTGACGCTTGAAGACATGGAATACCTGTATCAGCAAAAAGAAAAAGCCGCTGTTGGCGCAGCGACTTCTTCAGAGACTTAACAAATTTACTTTATATTAGTATACCCCGATTAGATTGAAAAAATCAATAGGAGGATGGCTCTGTGAAATTCTACGATATAAATCGCAGATGCGGCGTTCATGTCATCAAAGTCTCATTGCAGACCGACCAATATAAAGGTTCCTTTACTTACGAAATGGGAGGCAACTGCAAAGGCAGAACCGTTTTGGATTTTGATATTGAAATCAATGACAAAGAAGACATTGAGCGTTTTCAGAAAAACGGTTGTAAGATCGAGCGTCCGTATAATGACGAATGGTTGCTGGTCACACTGACTGATCCGGAGACCGGTAATACCTGCGAGCACGAAATCACCGACGATGAGTTTAACGACATGGTCGTTGGGCTTGAAATCATTGAGTTTAAGAAGGATGACGGACAATGAGCCCGACAAAAGGCGAAGTGCTCATTTCAGGCATTGACCGAATCCGGGAAGGGTTAGACATGATTTCTGGACTTGGCGCAAAGCAAGACCTTATAAAAACTATGGTTGGCTCTCAGGCTGCAGCCAATAAACTGCGGGACTTGGTGAAAAGCAATATAGTTTTTCAAAACACAGTAATTGCCATGGTCGCCGCCAGGAATAGCCGACTGAGCCCTGACACAGTGGAAAAGGTTGTAACCGACTTTCTGGACGTGCTTTTCGATCTGTCTCAGCCGTATAAGCAAGCTTCAAAAGATGAGGTGAAATAATTTGTTGAAATCAACAACCCCGGCGTCAAGTATAGACCGCGAAACCGCATACCGGCAGCAGGAGGCTCCAATACAGAAACCTCCCCGCCAGGCTGCGTTTCATGAAGCTATCGACATGGGCATGAATCCTGCCGACGCTCTGAAAAAATGTGTCCCCTCTACAACTAAAGCCATCACCAAAGAGAGATTGCTGACCTGCCTGGATGCTGGTCTGGACGTACACCAAATGGGTATTGGGTTTGGCACTAGCTCCGCCAATATTTATTTCCAGTGCGCGAAGTATCAGATCAAGCTTAGCCAGCGGAAGCCGAAGAAGAAAACAGTGAAGCCGATTGAGGCAGTTGATGAACCTGCAGCGCCTGAGCCTGCACCTGCACCAATTGTCCAACTTGAGGCGGATCCGCCCCTGCTGGAATTGGAACCCTTGCCGGCACCAAGGGTATGGGGAGAGGTACCAGAACCAGTGACTGTATCAGCACCGCCTGCAGAGCCGGAATTCATCTGGTTTGATCGACGCGAGAAACCAGATACGGGTGTGCTGGTTAGAGCTGATGGTTGCATCGAAATCAGCGCTGCCGTCAGTGCCGGGTTAACCAGTGATTTTGTGAGGATCGGCATTACCCGTGACGGCACTGCACTGAAAATTCGGCTTGCTGATGATGGATTGCTTTGGACAGGCAGCGCCGGCAAGAGACGCAGGCTGAACCTGAAAGCCTTGGTGCACGAACTACAATGGGCCAAAATTCCGCTGCCAGCGCGGTACATAGGCACCTGGCAGGGTGCTGAGTGGACAGGCAGTCTGGTACGCGCTGCAGATTAGTAGGCTATACAATGCTCGATATTACTCAAATGCCTTATTACTATCAGCGCACCTACAGCGGGGCTCCCGATGAGCCAGAGCAAAATGAGGAGGATAACCATGAAGAAAAAAGTGGCTGAGGCAGATCCTGCCGTAAACGATACGCCAAAATCAGTACCAGAAACTCCGGAATCCGTGAACGATTCCCCTGAAACCGTGATTAAGACAGCTGAAATTGTGGACGAATCTGTTTTGACCGTAATTGAGCTGGAGCCTAAGACGCTATCACTAGTACAGGAATTTAGCTGGAATTTTGACGAGATTAAAGCATCCCTTGCTGGAAAGATTGAACGGTACACCGGACTGATTGTCACCGATGACAATCTAAAAGACATGGAAAAAACACAGAGAGATATCGCATCTCTTCGTGTCAAAATCAGCAAATTCCAATTGCAGGTTAAGCGCGACATGGAAAAGCCGTTTGGCAGGTTCAAAAAGCAGATCGATGAGCTGCAAAAACTGGTTGAATCCGTTGAAAAGCCAATCAAGGACCAACTGGAAGTCTACGAAACCAAACGCCGTGCCGAAAAATCAGCCATGGTACAAGCCATGATTGACGAATTGGCTCTGCAGGTGGGCCTTGATGAGAAGTATGTCAGCCAAATCGTTATAGCCGACAGCTACCTGAACCGAGGTACGACCAAAAAGGAAATCACTGAAGACCTACAGATGAAAATAGCCTGGTTTTTGGATATCCAAGCAAAAGAACACCAGGCGGAACTATTCAAGGCGCAAAAGGCGGAAATGGCTAAACTGCTATGCCAGTCGCTTAGCGCTGGCCTTGTCACTCCTATCACCTATGAAGAGATACAAGGCGGCATTGAAGCGATGGCAGATATTCTGGCCGTTAAGGCATATATCGAAAACGAAGTATCCAGTCGGAAAGAACTTGAAGCGAGAGCGGCCCAACAGGCAGCAGAGAAGGCCGCACGGGAAACGACGCCACCGCCCCTGCCACCAAAGCCGCCTGCTGGCGATCCGCCGTTCCCACCGCCTGCGATGTCATGGGGGCCTCCGATGGCGCCACCTGCAGCAAGCGAACCCTTATGGGATGTCGATCTGCATATTTACGCCACGACTGTAGCCAAAATGGAAAAGTTGAAAGCATTTATGGCCGCCGAAAGCATTCAGTATGTGTTTAACAATCACATGAGGAGGAACTAATTATGAAAAACGTGACCATGACCGTCAATAAAAATATCCTGACCATCACTGTAGACCTGAATCAGGAGTTTGGTCCGTCTAATAGCGGCAAAACCATCATTGTGGCTAGTACTGAAGGTAATAAATCAGTGCCGGATACAGATATCAAATTTGGCCTGAACGTATACCGGAAAGCATAATCCGCGCGGGGCGGCGTGGTGGGAACACGCATCCAGATTTTACGCCTATATGTACGGGCGTCTTACTTGCCCATGTGGGTAGGATATAGCCGGTTCGAATCCGGCCCCCGCAATTATTATTGAAAGGAGATTCTATCATGAGCATATTTCAAAAAGCGCAGCGCCGCAAAGCCAAGCTGAAACTGGCCCTGTGCGGTCCGTCCGGATCCGGAAAAACCTTCTCCGCCTTAAAAATCGCCAAGGGCATGGGCGGCAAGATCGCCTTCATTGACACCGAGAACGGGAGCGGACAGTTATATTCCCACATCGCCGAATATGATGTCGCTGAGATTGGGCCGCCGTTCAGCGTTGACAAATACATTGCTGCCATCAAAGCCGCTGAAGAAGCCGGTTACGATATCCTGATCATCGACAGTCTGTCCCACGCCTGGTCTAAACAGGGCGGTATCCTGGACGAAGTGGACAAGCGAGGCGGCAAAAACGCGTTTACCTCCGGCTGGCGCGAGGCTACACCGATGCACGACAAATTTGTTGATGCCATTCTGCAGTCACCTCTGCATATTATCGTCACCATGAGGGCCAAAACAGCATACGAACTGGAGAAAGACGAGAAAGGCAAGGCGGTACCGGTTAAAAAAGGCATGGAGCCGGTGCAGCGAGCTGGCTTGGAATACGAGTTTACTGTCGTGCTGGATATGGACAACACCAGGCACACCGCGACATCCGGCAAAGATCGTACCGGTCTATTCGACGGCAAGTGCTTCATTCCCGACGAGAACACAGGCGTGCAACTGATACAGTGGTTGAATACCGGCATCGAGGCACAGCCGCAGTATTTTCAGCCGCAATTTCCGTATCAGGCAGCTCCAGTATTCACACCCGGGCAGCCTGCATTTAATCCGGAAGCGTTGCAACCGCAATTTGCGCCGCAACCAGCACCACAGCCGGCAGCAATCGGATTCCCGTCCCATGAACAGGAAATTATGAGCAGTTGGTTCTATATGGGCTGGGACGCACACGGCCCCATTCAGACCTATATTCAAAACCGCTATCAGAGACCACCGGAGCAGCTGACAGTTGAAGAGTGCTACGCGCTAGCCAATGAATTCGCTGACTTCGTACAACAAAAACAAGGGGGACAACAAGCATGATTACAGGCACTGTATCCGGGAGGCTCACCGCCGATCCCGTTGTAAGGCAAGGACAAAACGGCAATTTTACTACGTTCTCTGTTGCCGTTAACCACGGCAAGGAAAAAGACCAAGTAACCTACGTTGACTGCACCGCAAACGGGAAAACCGGTGAACTTGTCGCTGAGCATTTCAAAAAAGGCAACGTATTTTCCGGGCCTGCTGAATTCCGGATGCGTGAATATGAGAGCAACGGTCAGAAGCGTCAGTCATTGTCGGCGACAGTCAGCATGATTGATTGGCAAGCATCACAGACCGAACCGAAGAACCAGGCCGCAGCTCCGCAGGCACAGCCAGCGCAGTATGGCCAGCCGTCCTATCCAGCTGCTCCGCCAGCACAGGGCTATGGAGCACCCCCAGCACCAGGGTATGGAGCGCCGCCTGTTCCGGCTGCCACACTACCGCTGACACAAACGGATCCATTTGGCAACACATATCAACTGGTTAATAACCAATGGGTACCAGTGCAACAGAATCGGCCAGCAGCGCCAGCGCCTGGACCGGCTGCAGCACCGCCCACTCCGGGATGGGGAGCACCGCCAGCACCGGGCTATGGAGCAGGCGCTCCACCGGCAGGCCAGGGACCCGCAACACCGTTTTAAATCATATAGCCCGTTCTGGCTTGCTGGGACGGGCTGTTTATTCCCTGGGAGGGCTATATGTTACAGCTTAGACCGTATCAGGAATTACTTATCGACGGCGCCAGATCAGAGTTTCAGCGCGGCATAAAAAACACCTGTATTTGTGCGCCTTGCGGAGCGGGCAAGACCATAATTATGGCAGATATGGCATCCAAGGCACGTGTAATGGGAAACCGTACACTGTTTGTCGTTCACCGTCAGGAGCTGATCCGACAGTCGTCAGCAACGTTCTCCGCTTTGGGTATATCGCATGGCATTATTGCTGCCGATCATCCCATGCAGCCAGCTGAATACATACAGATCGCCAGCATCCAGACTGTTGTCCGGAGACTGGACAGGATCTACCCACCGCAGATCATCATTTTCGATGAAGCGCATCACAGCACAGCGGCGACTTGGCGCAGATTGCTGGCAGCTTATCCGGACGCGTTTGTAATCGGACTGACGGCCACGCCTGCCCGTATGGGCGGCCAGGGATTGGGAGACATCTTTCAGTCGTTACTGATGGGACCGACAACCAAGCAGCTGATTGCCTGGGGGAATCTCGCACCGTATAAGTATTTCGCACCGCCTGTACAGGCTGACCTGGCAGACTTGAAGGTCGTCAAATACGGTGATTATGACCAGAAAGAAGTCGCCATCCGCATGGATCGGTCAGAGATTATCGGAGATCAGATTGAACAGTATAAAAAACTGGCCCCGGGTGGCAAAGCCGTTTGTTATTGCGCCAGCATTGCGCAGAGCCAGCACACGGCTGAAATGTTTCGTCAGGCCGGGATCCCGGCGCTGCACATCGACGGTGACACACACCGCATTGCCCGCGAAGCAGCGACGGAGGACTTTAAGGCTGGAAAAATCCGCGTCATCTGCAATGTGGACCTTATCAGCGAGGGTTTTGATGTTGCTGATATGGACGCGGTGATCATGGCTAGGCCTACGCAATCGCTCACGCTGTACATCCAACAGTCTATGCGGCCGATGCGTCCGGATAAAAACAATCCTGGTAAAGTGGCCATCATTATCGATGCCGTCGGCAACTGTTACCGCCACGGCCTGCCTGATGATGACCGTGAATGGAGTCTCGAGAGCAAAAAGAAAAAAGCTGGTCCCAAGCTGGAGATCCCGCTGAAAGTCTGCCCGAAGTGTTATGGCGCCCACAAGCCTGCGCCGGTCTGCGAATTGTGCGGGTACCGGTACCCAAAAGAGGAACGCGCCGAACCCGAACAGCGCGCCGGTGAACTGGCTGAGGTCATTGAACTGGAGAAGCGGAAGTTACGCCAGGAAGTCGGCAAGGCTCGTGATGTAGTCACGCTGGAGCAGATCGCGTTTCAGAGGGGATACAAGCCGACCTGGGTGGCAAAGCAGTGTGAGATTAAGAATATACCGTTTGGAGAGGTGAAATAGATGATAACCAATATCGCGGTCAGTAAAATATGTCCGCATCCGGATAACCCCCGCAAAGACTTGGGAGATTTAACCGAGCTTGCCAACAGCATTAAGGCTAATGGGATATTTCAGAATCTTACGGTAGTACCGCAATTAGCTATGAAACCAGGATATTGTACATCATGCAATATTTATAATGGTGCCGTTGGTAAATGCAAAGAAGGTCATGACAAAAACGAGCGTCCACCTTGTTCTAAATGGGAGTGCAGAGAGGACTTTGTTTTCACCGCCGTCATCGGTCATCGCCGCCTGGCAGCTGCTAAGCTGGCCGGACTGACGGAAGTGCCCTGTATAATCTCCGAAATGAGTAAAAAGCAACAGATCTCCACTATGATGCTGGAGAACATGCAGCGCAGCGACCTGACCATATATGAGCAGGCACAGGGGTTTCAAATGTTGCTGAATTTCGGCGAAACGCTTGAAGGCATTTCAGCGCAGACCGGTTTTTCTGAAAGCACCATTAGGCGCCGAGTTAAGCTGTTGGAGTTAAATAAGGACAAATTCAAAAAGTCGGTTGAACGTGGCGCTACCCTGCAAGACTATGCCGAACTGGATAAAATCAAGGACATTAAAATGCGAAACAGTGTTCTTGATAAGATTGGAACCCCTAATTTCAATTATGAGCTTCAACGTGCTATTGACAAGGAAACCAGTGCTCACAACAAGGCTCTGATTTTGCAAGAATTAAAGAAATTTGCGACACAGACTGAAAATGTCACTGGAATGAAATTTGTTTATTCGTATTATACGGGGAATAAGCCAAACATTACTGTGCCTGATGACGCTAATACAGTTGAATATTTCTATCAAATTAATAGCTCAAACTATATCTACCTGTATAAAAAACAGGAAACAAATCAGTCAGCCGTAAATCCTTCATCCCCTGCAGTTGATCCGGAATGGCTAGTCTCACAAAGAAAGCGTGACCAGCATCGCGCTCTGTTGAATGAAATATCAGATCGGGCCTATCGGTTACGCTATGAATTTGTTAAATCGATATCTAACGCTGTGGCCAAAAAGAACATCGGTACCGTCATTGAGCATGCTTTGCGGGGAATTCTTGATGAGTGCTATTTTGACAGTGATGACTTGAGAGATTTTATAGATCTCAAAGTCAATGAAGAGGACGAAGACGAGACGGGGTTATTTGATCAGATTAAAGAGTTAATTACTGCACAACCGGAGCGTTACCTATTAATTGCTACGTATTTACTGTTAGATTCGGAGTCAGTGCATTATTATTCCTGGAATAATCGGTATGTAGATAATGAGGTTTTAAATACAGTTTATGATTTTCTTGCCAATCTGGGGTATGAAATATCTGATGAAGAACAGGCGCTGCGGGACGGGACGCATGAATTGTATGTTCGCGAGGATGGTAGCAACTAATGCAGGAACATGACATACAAAATTTGATCCGCTTAGAAATATCTCGTCAACGCCTAGGCGTATCATTCAGATCGAACGTTGGCCAAGCATGGACAGGCAACAACATCCGCAAGCACGCTGACGGCAGTATAACCATCATGGATCCGCGACCGTTCCAAACCGGACTGCCGGAAGGGTACTCCGACTTGACCGTTGTGGTGCCGGTGCTCGTTACGCCGGAAATGGTTGGCCGTCTGGTCGGTATTGCCGGATTCATCGAAGTAAAAAACCAGAAGCGGAAAGCAACGCCGGCGCAGATGAATTTTATTGAGCAGATGCAGTCCCTGGGAGCACGGGCTGGTGTGGCCCGGTCGCCGGAGGACGCAATTCGAATTTTACGGGGGTGAAAATGATGCCTTGCGAAAAAATAACATTCTCTGATGGTACAATGGCGATTATCTGCAGCCGTGGGCGCCAGTCTGCCCCGCAGTGTTATATTTGTGGTAAACCTAGCACGACACTATGCGATTATCCCATCAGTGAAAATAAGACATGTGACCAACCTATGTGTAACAGTTGTCGGAACCATATTGGCTCTGATTTGGACGTGTGCCATATCCACAATAGCCCGGAAGCGGTAGCGTTAACGCGAAAGAAGGCCAATGCATGATGCTAAACCGCATGCAGCAAGTCGGCTTCGACCGCGCGAAAAAGTGGTGGCTTGACGGCAATGAGCAGATTTTCAAGATTGCCGGTTACGCTGGTACCGGTAAGACGTATTTATCCGCAGTCATTGCCGAGGAGCTGGCCAGCAATCGGATCGCATTCTGTGCCTTCACCGGAAAGGCTGCCTTGGTTATGCAGCAACGCGGCATGCCGGCGACCACAATTCACCAGCTGATTTATAATATAGAATCCAAAATGGAACCGTACTACGATGAGAATGATCGCCTGCGGTACAAACGCCGCCTGGTCACCGTCCTGAAAGACAAGCTCGACCCGAAACCGGCTATTATTTTGGTAGACGAGTCCAGTATGGTGTCAGAACGCATCATGGAGGACCTGCTCAGCTTCGACATCCCCATCATCGCCATTGGCGACCCGTTCCAACTGCCGCCGGTTAATGGCGAAGAATCCGATCTGCTCACCGATCCGGACGTAACGCTGGACGAAATCATGCGCCAGGACGAAGGCAGCGGCATTGTCTACCTAGCGGAAAAAATCCGGAAAGGCCGCCCGCTGCGGGATGATGAGAGTGCCCCCGGATGCATCTGGCAAATGTCGAAAGACGTGATTCGTGACGAATATCAGAAAGACATGTTTGCCTGGGCCGATCAGATCATTGCCGGCCGCAACGCCACTGTCGGCAAGGTCAACCAACAGGCGCGGCACTGGCTGGGGTTTACCGGCCAGCTGCCAGTACCCGGCGACAAGCTCATCTGCAAACGCAATGCCTGGGATACCATTTTATATGACGGCAAGCTACCGACTGCCTTGGTTAACGGCCTGATCGGTTACGTTACCCATGTGACGCAGCGGGATCGGTATGAATCGGTACCCTGGCGTAAGGAACCAGTTGCAACTACAGAACACCTGCTGAACCTCAGGCCGGTATTCGAGGACAAAGCCGAATTCCAGGAACTCAAATACAACCCGGACGCGCTTTGGGAGACGAAACTGGCCAGAGGCAATATGAAGGGCAATATCTTTCAGTTTGGCTACTGCATCACTTGCCACGCCGCCCAGGGCAGCGAGTGGGACAATCTGCTGCTCTACGACGACAGCTGGCCAGATCCCAGTGATCCGCTGTTTCAGGCGCGGTGGCGATATACAGGTATAACACGAGCGGCAAAAAGGTTGGTTTGGCTTAGATAAGGCGGTGAACCGTGAATACAGTTGAATTTCTACAAACCATATTTGAATACGCAGAGACAGGCTATACTCAAATTTTCGCGCTCCCGTCTACGCTGGCCAAAGCGGTACCGGTGACGGATCTGTCGCCGGTACCCGCGGCCATCGCAGCAGCCGGAGCGCAGAATATATATTTCTCTCCCGGGATCTGCAGCCAGCCAAAAGACAGTAAACTGTCTGATCCGGATATCGTAGGCATTCCAGCGTTATGGGCGGACGTGGATATATTCCATCCCGCCCACGCTGCTCAGAACCTGCCTAGGACCGTCCAGGAGGCCATGACGCTGGCTCCGGATTGCTTGCCACCATCAATCGTTGTCGCCAGTGGTCACGGTTTGCAGTTCTGGTGGCTGCTCAGAGAGTGCTGGTATTTTGATACCCCAGAAGAGAAACAACGCGCCCAGGACATCCTGACGCGATTACAGGGACTAATCAGACAGCGTGCCCAGGCCAGCGGCTGGAAGGTAGATTCTACGCAAGACCTGTGCAGAGTCATGCGTTTGCCCGGCACGGTTAACGTTAAAATACCGTCAGAGCCAGTGCTGGCTATGGTCATGGAACATTCCGATATCCGCTATAACCCTGATGATATTGACGCGGTACTGCCGGCGATCGAGCAAACCGCAGCGGCAACGCAGCACCGCCAGGCGGCATTTGAGCGGCGGCCGACAGATGGACCTGCTAAGTACATGCTACAGAATTGTATGTTTATGCAACACTGTCAGTTAAATGCCAAGACAATCAGTTACGGTGATTGGCTGGCGGCGCTGACAAACCTGGTTCGGGCAACCGACGGCATTGAGGCCTGCCATATGATTTCCGCTCTCGATCCCGATCGGTACAACCAGCGCGATACTGATAAAAAAATCGATGAAGCCATGGGGGCAATGAATCCGCAGAATTGTGATTATATCAGGCAACAGCTTGGATTCCAGGGCTGCCCTCCTGGCGGCTGCGGCATCCAAGCTCCCTGCGGCTGGTCCCTGGGCAAGCTGCCGCAGGTGAGAGCCCGGGTAAAATCCCAGGCGATCCTAACCCCAGAGACCGTTTACACCCAGGAATTCCTGGCTGACGCGGCCATACTCGAGAAGGAATTGCCGGCAGAATACGACATGCTGTATCAGCGCCTGCCGGTGAACAAAAACACCTTCAAGAAAGAATTGGCCAAATTCAAGCGGGAGCAATCCGGCCTGACCGTCATCGATGGCGGCGGACAGGATGCGCCAGCACCATCTGCAGACGGATCCATCTGGCTGCAGTCAATCATTCCGGATATCCCGCTGAATTTGCGGGTGCCGGGCAGCCAGTCTTCCGCGGCCTGGGTGGTGCGGCAAAACGGCATCAGTTTGAAACGGGTGACTAATTTTGGTGAGTCGTTTCAACTGGCCAGTTATGTGCCGGTGATTATCGCAGAGCGGATTTTTAACATTGATACCCAACAGGAAAAGGCTGTTGTCGTATTCCGCGGCCCTCGAGGAAACTGGCGGTCTGCAACGCTGCCTAAATCAACGATATTTGATGCCAAACGCATCATGTGCCTATCGGATGCCATGCTTACCCTGAATGGAGACATGGCCAAGACCCTGACCAAGTGGCTGACCGCCCTGGAAGCGGCCAATATGGACGTTATCCCGATATCCCAGGGCGTCGGAAAGATGGGTTGGCGTAACCAGGAGCAGGTGTTTATCCTGCCTGGCATTACATCTGACTATAAAATTGACATTGGCGAGGCTGCAGCGGAGTCAGCTGTTGCAGGGCTTGGCCAAGCCGGAGATATTACAATCTGGCTGGACGCCATGCAAAAACTGCGTACCCGCCCGAAAGCCCGGTTTATTATGGCGGCCAGTTTTGCGGCGCCGTTATTAAAAATTGTTGGCCAACGCTCCTTTCTGATTCACAACTGGGATACTACCCGCGGCGGCAAGTCTGCGACGCTGATGGCGGCGCTGTCGGTCTGGGGGAATCCGGAGGAGCTGGCAAAGTCGTTTGAAGACAGCCGGACAAATACTGAGCGAACAGCGGCGCTTTTTAACGATTTGCCCCTTGGCATTAATGAATATGAAATTCTCAATGAGAAACAAAAAGGCGAAGTCGAATCAAAAATCTATCAGATATCTGAGGGCAAAGGTAAGGGCCGTGCTACCCGGGAAGGGCTGCAGACCACGGTTCGATGGCGAACCATCGCTCTAATGACCGGTGAAACGCAGATTACCCGCCACAATACCCGCGGCGGGGTGTTCACTAGGCTGATCGAGATCAAGGGCGGACCCTTGGCTGATGATGATATCTTTGCTTCCAGTCTGTACCCGCTGACAGCTAGACACTATGGTCACGCCGGAAAAACGTTTGTCGAGCAGCTGCTGGCAACGAATCATGACTGGTTGCGGGATGTGTATCAGAAAACCCGCCTGGCATTGCGGCAGCGCTATCCGGATAAAATCGAATCCCACATGGATGCCATTGCATGCATCGTTGTTGCTGAGTATTTGGCCAGCTATTGGATATTTGGCATACCTGACGCTCAGGCAAAGGCCGAAGCTATCGCCATGGCTGACGCGGTCATTCAGGAGATTATCACGAAGACAGAGGCTAGCGAAGCAGAGCGCGCCTGGGACTGGCTGCCGGATTGGCTGGCGGCTAATGAGGGGCGGTTCCAGAACGGTTACGCTGACCGCAAGTCATCTATGCCCTGGCTTGGATACGTTGAGGGCGAGCATTATTACGTGATCAAAACAGAGATGGAGGCTGCATTGCGTGATGCTGGGTTTAACCCGGGAAAAACATTGCAGGCGTGGGCTGATAATGACTGGTTTCCTTGTACAAAGGATAAAGATGGCAAACGCAGAATCGGCGTTAGGCACACAACGAGCATTGGATCGGCCAATCGTCCGTTCGTTATCAAGATAAAGAAGTAAAAAGTGTGACGTGGTGTGACGTGAGTGTGACGGCAGGTGTGACGTGCTTGAAGCCTTGATTTATCTATATTTGTATGTATTGTCACACTCGTCACACTATAAATACACTTGCTATAATAAAATATACCTTTGTAAATATTACCCATGGCAAAATAAACCAAAGGTATATTTATATATAACATACCGTTTTTTAGTGTGACGAGTGTGACGGATTATAAATAAGGCCATTAAACCCTTGCAAATACTGATTTTATAGACGTCACACTATCCGTCACACCAACGTCACACTCGTCCCACTTTTTGAAGGGAGGTTACCATAATGGAATTATACGACTACATAAACGTTGCTAGTGGACCGATGCCGCCGCAGCATCATACAAATGTTACCGCCAGCCTGGGCAAAGTATTCCGCGATCTGTACCCATATTCACCGGAGGACAGTTTGCTCTGGATGGAGCTGTTCCAAATTACAGCCAGCTGGAACCATGAGAATTTAGCCAGTATGCTTGCGTATCTGCGAAATGTCGGAGCCAGGTTGATACCTGATGAGCGGTTTGGGTTTGTGCTTCAGCCGGTGATCGATCCGACCGGATTCAGAGGTTGGCCTAGCCAGGCTGATTATGATCGCGAGAAGCAATGTTTAAATAAATACACTCAGGTGCTGATCGAAGCCTTGGTAGAGCTCAGACGCCGGTACAACGAGGGGAGGATAACGAGTTGAATTACATCCAAGAAGCTGAAAAAAGGCTGCGGTATTACCGCGACCTTGAAAACAGCATCACGCAGATGAATAAAGACGTAGCCAGGATTATCGCCAGGTCAAGCCCCAGCGAGCTGAATGCCGTCGCCATGGATATCACCGGCATACACTGCAGTAAGGTTGACGAAGCCTATAACGTGCTGTTTGAACTGCAAACCCTGCGGGAGTCGATTGAGCGAACGGAGCAGGAACTTGAATCTATAAAATCGATTCTGGATGATATTAGTCAGGAACCTGAATGCCGTCATTATGGGCGTGTCCTTTATCTCTGGTACGTTCAACGAGTTGACAGAGAGGACATAGCTAGGGAAATAGGATATACTTCACGGCATGTATATCGATTAAAAGATGATGCCATTCGCAAGTTTGCCGTTAGGATATTGGGAATCAAGGCGTTAGATGCAATATGAACTGTAAAAATAAGGATGTCAAAAACATGTCACACACAAGGTCAGAATTCCGTGCTATAATCGTATTGTGAAATGCTGTCAAGATAGCCGTCCGGAGTGGGCGGCTATTGTCGTATGCCATAATAAAGAAGTGTGGATCAATCAAGGCTGAATGATCCACACTTCTTTATTTATTATTTATTAACCGGGATATATATCCTTGGGTGTAACCACTAATTTCGGCAAGCTCGTCTTGAGTAAACCCTAAGTCCAGCCACTTTATAAATTCATTTCGAAGAGCATCTCCTGACAGGCCTTGGGGGAATTTGGTATTAGTATTAACCATTCCTTGCCCGACTAGCTTTAATTTTTGTCTAAGCATATTTCCGTTTTCTTCAAAGGTAATAGATGCTTCTTGCTTTCTTTGATTAACGCTGTACGCAATAACATTCTTGTTTTCGGCATTTAGGCGATTTAGAGCTACTTCCAAATGATCATCAATGGTGTTCTTTCGAATCGCTGGCTTATTCAATACAATCACCTCGTATTATTAGTAATTAAAATTATATTACTAATAATACTTAGATGTCAAGCAGAAATATATCAATTTACAAATAAATCTTATGCCTATTTTCAAGGAGGTGACTACCATGCCGGCTAAACAGTGCGACTACTTCAAGCCAATCAGTATCCGTGCCAAAATCGTCTGTCCTAACTGCTGGCACTGGAGCCGTAATAAATGCAGCATCATACGGCTGGTCAAGGCCAATCACAAGACTGACCTGGTGCATGAGCCGGTGAGGCGACGATGAATCCGGTTTGTGAAGGATGCATAAACCATAGAACTTGTAAGAAACAGAAAGTCCCATGCAAAGCCTTAGATGCCTTATATAAAACCGGTCAGGAGCAAGACCGGGAAGCCAAGGCAGCTATGATTCGAGATTACGCTAGGCTGATTGGCGTGTTTGAATATGAAGTATCGCCAGAAATTCAACAGCTTGGTGAGCAAGTCATTGCTGGCATGCCTGAGCTGTCGCACATCCCGGCGTTTGATATTCGTGTCGGATTTGTCCTGAGTTATAAATCCAAGAAACAGGACGGCAAAATCACAGCAGCCGATTGCCGGAAGGTAGAGACTGTTTATCAGGCTTACCTTCCATTTGATTTTATCGTCACGTTTTACTGGCCGAACATGGCTTACATGACGGACAATCAGAAAAAAGTCCTGATGTTGCATGAACTGAAGCATATCGGCATTGGCCCCAAGGGCCTGAGAATAGAACCGCATGACATCGAGGAATTTGAGAGCCTTATCACTCGATACGGTCTGCGGTGGAATGCGTTTGGCAATGATGTAGTAGACATATTGGCAGGTGGTGATAGTGCAGAAGAAAAAGCCCCCAAAAGGCAAAAAAAGCGTTAGTGTCTGGGTACCGCGACCGGAACTTGTAAAAGTGGCGCAATCCCTTATAAATCCTGAGGATAATCGACCTAAGGCCGAGAAAATAAAAGCTGCCGGACTAACAGAACAGGTTTTTTATCGCTGGATGAAAGACGAGCGCTACATAAAGTACCTTAACAGCCAAATTGACAAATATACGGACGGTGAGCTGGCTGAGGTTTGGAAAGCCCTACTGAGACAATGCAAGTTGGGCAACATCGCCGCCATAAAGCTGTTTTTTGACATGAAGCGGCTGAATCCGGAGCTTAACGATAAACGCGGGTTCGAACGCGAGCGTCTGGAAATAGAGCGCCAGAAGCTGGCTATCTTGGAGGCGAAGGCCGGAGGCGGTGGCGAAGACATCCCTGACGACGGGTTTCTGGAAGCACTGGAAGTCAAGGGAGCAGCTGTATGGGACGGTGAAAAGCCGTGTCCATAATGGAGCGAATCAGGATAAAAGCCAAGGCTGCAATACAATTTGTTTCATTTTCAGTAAAGCAGCTTAAAATACTGACATGGTGGATGAAATGCAGCCCATACAAGAATTACACTGGGATTATAGCAGACGGAGCGATACGGGCCGGTAAAACGGTGCCGATGGCTCTTTCTTTCGTCTTTTGGGCCATGCAGGAGTTTGATGGCCAGAACTTTGGTATGTGTGGTAAGTCTATTGGCTCCTTCCATCGCAACGTGTGGAGCTGGCTTAAACCAGCGTTGAGGGCTAGAGGATACCGTATTGAAGACGTTCGTACTGGGCCGGAAAAACACATCGTGATCCG
>POVV01000563.1_pt1 | contig 22412 bp, 17 predicted proteins | sample 1560271 | NCBI WGS metagenome assembly POVV01 (sample SAMN08337232, study PRJNA429181) | Bioreactor metagenome, whole genome shotgun sequencing project. | biome: cows' rumen and soil; feature: anaerobic; isolation source: anaerobic chemostat enrichment culture, galacturonate as sole carbon... | reverse complement strand
GAATAATGGCATTACAGTGTGGTATAGTAGGCCTTCCTAATGTAGGAAAATCTACGCTTTTCAACTGTTTATCGAACGCTAAGGCGCAGTCGGCAAACTTTCCTTTTTGTACAATTGAACCGAATGTAGGAGTTATTACTGTTCCTGACGAACGGATGAATAAACTGGCTGAACTTGTAAAGCCAAATCGTATAGTGCCTACTACCGTAGAAATAGTAGACATTGCCGGACTTGTAAAAGGTGCTAGCAAAGGTGAAGGATTAGGTAATAAATTCCTCGCTAATATACGTGAAACTGATGCTATTATCCATGTCTTGCGCTGTTTCGACGATGATAATATCACGCATGTTGATGGTAGTGTAAATCCTGTTCGCGATAAAGAAATTATCGATATAGAGCTTCAATTGAAAGACTTGGAGACTATTCAGGCTCGTATTCAGAAAGTTGAGAAACAAGCGAAAACAGGAGGAGACAAAGATGCCAAACGGGCATATGATGTCCTAATTCAGTTTAGAGAAGCTCTTGAGCAAGGTAAATCGGCACGTACAGTAAAATTTGATAATAAAGAAGATGAGAAAATAGCCAAAGAAGTATATCTTCTTACTTACAAACCTGTCCTTTATGTCTGCAATGTAGATGAGGCTAGCGCTGTATCAGGCAACAAATACGTCGATCAGGTTCGCGAATCAGTTAAAGATGAAGATGCTGAAATTTTGATTGTAGCTGCTAAAATAGAGTCGGAAATAGCCGAATTTGAATCATACGAAGAACGAGAAATGTTCCTTGGAGAAATAGGTCTTGAAGAGTCGGGCGTTGCTCGTCTCATCAAATCAGCATACAAACTACTAGGTCTGCAAACATACTTTACAGCCGGTGTTCAGGAGGTACGTGCATGGACATTTACTGCCGGATGGAAAGCTCCTCAATGTGCAGGTGTTATTCACACAGACTTCGAAAAAGGGTTCATTCGTGCCGAGGTAATTAAATTTAATGATTTTATTACACTTGGTTCAGAAGCTGCGGTAAAAGAAGCTGGTAAAATGAATGTAGAAGGCAAAGAATATATAGTGCAAGACGGAGATATTATGCATTTCAGATTCAATGTATAATTAATTCAAATATCGAGATCTCAACTATGGCTCTCCGGGACAATTGTGTAACGGGGTATTGTCTTTTTTACCATTGCTAGGAATACATATTCGCCGTGGAGATTATAAAGAATCATTCAATAGAATATACTATTACACAGATGATGACTATATTTGTATCTTGAAAAACATTCAAAGGCAATTACAATTCGCAGTTAAGGAAGTGTGATTCTTACTTTGCTAGAATGAGAAGATAGATTTATCTGATTTTTCAAATATTATCTCATTCAATAGGTTTGAAAATGGAAAAAGTCTGAATATTGACTAACAATTAAAAGGTATTTCAATGATTACTCCAGGAGAAAAGAAAGACTACTCAGTGTTGGTAGATATATGGGAAAGTGCAGTAAAAGCTACTCATAATTTCTTGTCAGACGAAGATTTTGAGTTTTATAAAAAACATATATCAATCTATTTCGAACATGTTTCACTATTTGTTTACAGAGATGACAAAGGTGAAGCAAAAGGATTTCTTGGCATCTCAGACGATAATATAGAAATGCTTTTCGTCGATAATAAAAGCAGAGGTACAGGTATCGGCAAATTACTTTTGGATTATGCTGTAAATAAATTAAATGCCACAAAAGTAGATGTAAATGAGCAAAATATACAAGCATTGGAATTCTATTATCATTTCGGATTCAAAGAAATCGGACGAGACGAATACGATGGAGAAGGCAAAGGATATCCGATTTTACACTTAGAAATAAGCTAACATTTTAATATAAACTAAACAATTACCTTACTTTATGAAGAAACTACTTTTAATGTTTACCCTAACATTAGCTTTCGGCGTGACAACAAACGCACAATTCGGAAAACTTAATACTAAACACTTGGATGCTGCAAAGAAAACAGCAAAAGCCTTTACCTTGACAGATGCAGAGATTGCACAATACTGTCAAGAGTATATTGACTGGATGGATAAAAACAATCCAGTATGTGCAACGACGGATGAAGGTGTAAAGCGAAAGGGTTTTGCTGATCGTCTTACCAAAATAGTTGAGAGCATCCCCGTTAGCGAAAGAAAAGGGTTGGATATCAAAGCCTATTATGTTATAGATCAAAATGCTTTTGCTTGTGCAAACGGCAGTATTCGCGTGTTTGCAGGACTTATGGAATTGATGAACGATGATGAAATACTAGGCATCATCGGACACGAAATTGGTCATATTGAAAATAAGGATTCAAAAGATGCATTTAAGAAAGCATTACTTACCTCTGCACTCAAAGATGCGGTTGGATCTACAAGCGGAACGGCTGCAGCATTAACAGATTCTCAGCTTGGAGAGCTTGGAGAGGCATTAGCCGGAGCTCAATTCTCGCAAAAAGCAGAATATGCGGCAGATGATTACGGCTATGAATTATTGAAAAAATGTGGGAAAGATCCTAAGGCTATGGCTTCGGCATTGCGCATTATTCAAAAGCTTCAGGATGACGCAGGTGTTGATAATAGCAAAATGAAACAGCTATTCTCAACTCATCCCGAAAGTGGAAAAAGAGCAGATAAGCTAGATCAGAAATATGCGAAAGAAAACAAATAATTTTATACAAAATAGAATATAGAGGGAGATGTCCGTTGGGCATCTCCCTTGTTTTTTTAACAGGTAATTTCTTCTTGACTAATTTGAATAGGAGGGAAAATTTCTCTTACTTTGTCCTGATTTTTAGCGACAAAAATTATTTAATTTATATAAAATGGCAAAGGCTGATATTACGACTGTACTGTTTGGTTTAGACGGGGTTATTGTCGATACCGAAAAAGAATACGATAAATTTTGGAGTAGAATAGCTGAAGAGAATGATTTTAAAATCGATCATTTTGCTTCCATTATTAAAGGTATGACGCTGAATTCGGTTATAGAACTTTATTTTGCAATATCCACTCCCGAAGAAAAGATGGCTATCAGACGTGCTTGTTCTGAAGTTGAGCAGTCCATAGACTATACAAAGGTTGTTATTCCTGGGGTACTCGAATTTATTAATTATCTCAAAGACAAAGAATATAAGATAGGGTTAGTGACAAGCTCGCCACCAACAAAAGTACAGGTTGTATTAGATCAGCTGGGATTATCAGATACATTCGACACTATCATTACTTCTGATAGCATAAAAAGAGGTAAGCCCGATCCAATGGGATATGTTTTAGCTAAGACTAATCTTGGTGTACAATCCAACGAATGCGTGGTTTTTGAAGATTCTTTCACCGGAATTAAAGCTGCAACTTATGCATTTATGCGTGTAATAGGAGTTGCAACTACTTTGTCTGTTGATTTTCTGAAAGACTATACATACAATACCGTTCACGATTTTAGTGATTTAGAGCACTTGAAAACATTTTTGGACTGATATATAACATTATATTTTGTGAAAGAGTGTCCATTGGATACTCTTTTTCGTTTTGTGTCGAGCCTATATCATTTACTCTTTTCTGCGAACGCAAGAATATGTCCGTCTGGATCTGAAAAATAACAAGCATTGTCTCCCCAGTTCATTTCTGTTATTGGAGATATTAGTTTGGCTCCACATTTTATAGCATTATCAAACTCGTATTGAATATTATCTACATATAGATATAATTCGCATCTGGGAATTCCGTTTCCAGTATCAGGGTGAGGTGTTTTATCACCTAATACCTTGGCTATCCCTTTATTTGGCATTAGACCTAACTTACAATTTTCGGAAAGGATAAACTCTGTCATACCTGGAACGTTGAGGTTAGGTTTCCTCCGTAATATTCTTTCATAAAATATACTGCTTGCTTCCTGATCATTTACGTAAAGTATAATTTCTATCAGTTGTATGTGTTTCATAATAATAGATTTTAGCAAATATAATTTATTTTGTTATTTCTAACTATATAAAAAAAGAAAAGGTCGGTACGCTAGGCGTATCGATCTTTTTTGCTTTAGCAGCTGTTGTTTTACAGAGTTACTTTTTTACTGCTGCTTTAGCTTCTTGTTTAACCGCTTTAGCTTCACTTTTTACTTCTTTCTTTGCTGTTTTTGCTTCTGCTTTTGCAGATTCTTTTGTGGCTTTAGCCTCGTGTTTTACTTCTTTAGCTTCTTTCTTAACTTCTTTTGTTGCTGCTTTAGCTTCTTTCTTAACTGGAGCAGTTGTTACATTTTGAGCCATAACGCTGGTAGAAGCTATTAATGCTACTGCCATAATACCTGATAGAATAATCTTTTTCATAATTTTGTTACCTAATTAAAGAGTTAAACTTGGTGTTTAAATACGCAACAAATGTATATTGGTTTTTGAATTAACACTGGTTAAACCGCGTTAAAAAAAATGCCGCTATGTGTAAGTATTACTAACAAATATTTACTTCGTTTAAAGACTTTCTTTATAGATAATTTATGGTAGAAAAATGATAATTAATGTCCATGTTTCTCTCTTAATTTTTTTATTTTAATATTTGTTAGTAGAAAAATGATATACTTGAGTTTCTATGTGATAATTTTAACTATCTTATCGAAACGACTATCCATGCAAACACTCACGTCTGTTGTTATAAACTTTCCATTATAAAACAAACTGAATATGGTAGCTGGGGTGGGAGAGGACTGCGCTTGTTCCATTGTTTCTAGCTTTATAATTTTTAGAGGTAAATTTCTTTTGGTTGCAGTTTCTTTTAGTGACTGATTTATATGGAATTCTGTAAAAGGACATCTATTCGAATAATATACTACTATTCCCTCTTTATCCGGGCATTCTCCTGTCGATACAGAGTCTTTGAATTTAGGAGTCTTAGCATCAGCTTTTATTTTCTTTACTAGCAAAACAAAACCCGAAGGGAGTTTTTCACATACTTCAAAGCCTTGTTTTAGTAACCATTTAGTATCGCTCATAAAGTGGAATTTAGAGGTTCCCGCTATGGTTACTAATCCATCTTTACCTTCTGTAATAGCATCGTCTATCGCATATTTTAGTAGTTCCTTTCCATATCCTTTTCCTTTATATTGCCCCGATACCCAAAAGCAATTAATGTTCAAATAGTTTGGAGCATCTATCGGAACCCATGCCTTTTCCGCCGGACCATATTCTACAAATACTTTAGCGCGTTCATCTATTCTACGAAAAACATACCCATTATCGAATTCTTTTCGCAGCCAATCTTTTTTTGCTTCGTATCCTTCTTTACATTTCTTATCAGAGAAAGCACAACAGATATGTTCTTTATCTATATTTTCTTTGGCAAGGTTTATAAACTTTGTGTCCACGGTATATTTTTTTTATTTTAAAGATAGGTATTTTGCTCAATCTTGACAATTTAGAGTATAAAAAAACGGGGAAATAATCTTTCCCCGTTTATATTAATTATGTCATACGTTTTTACTTCATACTCTCGAGCAAATTGTTTGCTAGTCGGCTTGCTCCTATACGGAAGAATTCATTAGTCATATATTCTTCGCCTAGAACTTCTTTTACTACTGTATAGTATTTGACTGCATCTTCGGTGGTGACAATACCTCCCGATGCTTTGAAGCCAACTTTACGCCCGGTTTTAGCCTCGTATTCTTTAATAGCGGTACACATTACATAAGCAGCTTCGAGAGAAGCCCCTTCGTATACTTTTCCTGTCGAAGTTTTTAAGAAATCAGCACCTGAATATAAAGAAAGAACAGAAGCTTTCATGATATTACTGGCTGTTTTCAGAGCACCAGTTTCCAAAATAACTTTCAAATGTGCATCGCGACAGGCATGCTTGATTTCATCTATTTCTTCACATAATTCTTCATAGTTTTCTTCGAAGAAGAATCCCAGATTGAGCACGATATCTATCTCATTTGCGCCATTAGCTACGGCAAGAGCTGCCTCTGCTACCTTTACTTCAAGAAAAGTTTGAGAAGAGGGGAATCCTGCTGCAACAGCTGCTATTTTCACATCGGCAGTAAGAGCTTCTTTTACCGTTTCTACGAAATTAGGGAAAACGCATATGGCAGCAACATTAGGGACATCCGAAGACCCGTCCATATCGTTCACTTTCTCTGTAAAGTTCCAAATTGTTTCGCGGGTATCTGTTGTGTTCAGCGTAGTAAGATCTATGCATGAATATATGAGTTTATATACTTCGCTATTGTTGTAGCTATCAAATTTTTTACTGATTATTTCGTTTACTTTTTCAGTTATATCAGCGTCATTCAGATTTGTCTTGTACTTTTTTAGTGTATCAACGTATTTATTAGTCTCAGCCATTTTATTTCAATTTTTCGTTATTTATGTGTCTGTCTTTATCTCTGTTGGTTTTCTTTTCTATATTTTTTTTGAAAGCCTCTGTCAGGTCTATTCCTGTTTGGTTAGCCAGGCAAATAAGAACCCACAAGACATCAGCCATTTCGTCTCCAAGATTTTTATCAAGGTCTGATTTTTTGAATGACTGATCTCCGTATGTACGTGCCATAATACGTGCGAGTTCTCCTACTTCTTCGGTGAGAATAGTCATATTGGTAAGCTCGCTGAAATAGCGGACGCCGATTGTTTTTATCCAACTATCCACCTCATTTTGTGCTTCTTGTATAGTCATAATCTATTCTTTTACTTTCGAATCTATCCAAATTGTAACAGGTCCATCGTTTACGAGTTCTACTTTCATATCTGCTCCAAACTCTCCGGTTTGCACAGGTTTTTCTATTTTAGCACTTAAAACATTACAAAACTCCTCGTAAAGGGGAATGGAAATATCGGGTTTAGCAGCCTTTATATACGAAGGTCGGTTTCCCTTTTTTGTAGAGGCATGTAATGTAAACTGAGATACGACTAATATTTCGGCATTTGTCTCTATTGCCGATTTATTCATCACTCCGTTTTCGTCATCAAATATACGCAGATTTACAATTTTATTTGTGAGCCACTCTATATCTTCTTTATTGTCAGCTTCTTCTATTCCTACAAAGATAAGGATTCCTTTGCCTATCTTCGATTTTATATTGTTATCTATTGTAACAGACGCTTTAGTCACACGTTGTACAAGTATCCTCATAATTTCTGTCTGGTCAGTTTCGGGATATAAAGGTATGAATTGTGATCAGTATCAAAAAACGAAATATCATTAAAATGAATTAACTTTGTATCTTTCAAATTTGAAACAATGAAAAGAACAGAAATTGCCAGTTTAGGAGAATTTGGTCTGATCGACCATTTGACGAAAAATATAGAGTTGAAAAATTTGAGTACTCAAAAGGGGGTAGGGGATGATGCTGCTGTTTTGTCTTACGAAAACAGGAAAACCTTAGTTACGACCGACTTATTGCTTGAAGGTATTCATTTCGATCTGATGTATGCTCCTCTGAAACATTTGGGGTATAAATCGGCTGTTGTCAATTTTTCGGATATCTATGCCATGAACGGACAGCCGAAACAAATCACTGTGTCGTTAGGTATATCGAAGCGTTTTTCTGTTGAGGATTTAGAACTGTTCTATGAAGGTCTGTCTCTCGCCTGTCAGGAATATGGTGTGGATATTGTCGGTGGAGATACATCGGCTTCGCTTACGGGCTTGGCTATCAGCATTACCTGTATTGGTGAAGGAGAAGATGGCAAAATAGTTTATCGTAACGGAGCTAAAGAAACTGACTTGATCTGTGTATCGGGAGACTTAGGGGCAGCCTTTATGGGGCTTCAACTTCTTGAGCGTGAAAAAGCAGTTTATGACGGAAAGACAGATTTTCAGCCAGATTTTACTGGTAAAGAGTATCTACTCGAACGTCAGTTAAAACCGGAGGCACGAAAAGATATAATTAAAGCTTTGGCTGAAGAGGGAATAGTTCCTACTTCAATGATTGATGTTTCAGACGGTTTGTCTTCCGAGTTGAAACATATTTGCAAACAAAGTAAAACCGGATGCCATATCTATGAAGAGCGACTTCCTATCGATTATCAGACAGCAATGATGGCAGAACAGTTTAATATGAATATTACTACTGTAGCTCTGAATGGGGGAGAGGACTACGAATTGTTGTTTACTGTTCCATTATACATGCACGATCAGGTTTCTAAGATAAAAGGTGTTCGGGTGATAGGTCATATAACTAAAGAAGGTTCAGGCTTAAATATTGAGACGCGTGACGGTACAGAGATCGAGTTGAAGGCACAGGGCTGGGATTCGATAGCGAAATAATGGGTATGGAAAGAATTTTAATAGATAAACTATTTGATAGTCTGGACGATTGGAGAAATCTACCTGCATATCAACTTGAACGTAGAGCCGATATTTTCTTTGCTATTTATCTGTCTGAGATTCTGAAAAAACGAACAAATTCAACGATTGATTTTGTTATACCTGAATTTCCTGTGAGAATAGGTAATATATATTCCAATCCTAAAAAGATATTGACAAACCCCAATTTGTCATTTAAAATTGATTATTTAGCGATATGTCAATCAGAGAATAAAGCTTTTTTTGTAGAACTTAAAACAGACGATTCCTCTCGCCGTGATAAGCAAGATTGGTATCTGAGAGAAGCAAAGAAGAAGAATATCACCAATCTGGTTGATGGGATTCTTGACATAAATAAGGCGACACAAGCTAAAAAGAAATATGAATATTTATTGTCTAAGTTGGAGACAATGGGATGGGTAGATAAAATGACAAATACAAATATATCAGAAAAATACGATATAACCATCATATATATTCAGCCTAATCGAAAAGAGGAGGATACTGACCTCGTCATTACATTTTCTGAAATTTCAGACTACCTGTCGGGCTATACAGATCCAGTTACAAAAAGATTTTGTAAGTCATTGATTAGATGGACTAACAATCCTAATAAATAAAATATTAGACAGAATAGAACAAAATATTATTATTTTTGTACCTCAAAATATTTATCAACCACATAATATGGAAATTGCAAGTAAATATAATCCTGCCGAAGTAGAGGATAAATGGTATAAGTTCTGGATGGAAAACAAATTTTTCCACTCAGAGCCGGATAGTCGCGAACCTTATACGATTGTTATTCCTCCTCCAAACGTCACTGGTGTCCTTCACATGGGACACATGTTGAACAATACAATACAGGATATACTTGTACGCCGTGCCCGCATGATGGGTAAAAATGCGTGTTGGGTACCCGGTACTGATCATGCGTCTATTGCCACGGAAGCAAAAGTGGTTGGCAAGTTAGCGTCCGAAGGTATCAAAAAAACAGACTTAAGCCGTGAAAAGTTCCTTGAGCATGCTTGGGAATGGACTCACAAGCATGGAGGAATCATTCTTGAGCAGTTGAAAAAACTAGGTGCTTCATGCGATTGGGATCGTACATGCTTCACAATGGACGAAAAACGTTCCGAAAGTGTAATAAAAACATTCGTTGATCTTTATAATAAAGGGCTTATTTACCGTGGTGTTCGTATGGTAAACTGGGATCCCTCAGCTAAAACAGCTGTGTCGGATGAGGAAGTTATCCATAAAGAAGAGCACGGCAAACTATATTATGTACGATATAAAATAGATGGCGAGGATGGTTATATAGTTGTAGCGACTACTCGTCCGGAAACTATTTTCGGGGATATTGCAGTATGCATCAACCCGAACGATCCGAAGACTGCTCACATGAAAGGCAAAAAGGTTATCGTACCTATCGCAGGCCGTGTTGTTCCTATTATCGAGGACGATTATGTAGATATGGAATTCGGAACGGGTTTTCTAAAAGTTACTCCTGCTCACGATGTGAATGACTACATGCTGGGAGAGAAACATAATCTCGAAGGTATAGACATTTTCAATGATAATGGAACGTTGAACGCTCATGGACTTCAATACGAAGGCATGGATCGTTTCGATGTTCGTAAGAAAATTGAAAAAGATTTACAGGAATTAGGATTACTTCAAAAAGCCGAGGCTTACACCAATAGTGTCGGTTATTCGGAACGTACCAATGTGCCTATCGAGCCAAAGCTTTCTATGCAATGGTTCCTTAAAATGGAAAATTTGGCTAAACCTGCTTTGGATGCAGTAGAAAACGATACAATTAAATTTCATCCTGCTAAGTTTAAAAATACTTACCGTCACTGGATGGAAAATATCAAGGATTGGAATATCAGCCGTCAACTTTGGTGGGGACATCAGATTCCAGCATACTATTTGCCCGAAGGTGGCTTTGTAGTTGGCGAAACTCCAGAAAAGGCATTGGCTGAAGCGCAAAAACAGAATCCTAGCCTGAAAATGGAAGACCTGCGTCAGGATGAAGATTGTCTTGATACTTGGTTCTCTTCATGGTTGTGGCCAATATCGGTTTTTGATGGCATTAATAACCCTGATAATGAAGATATAAAATACTATTATCCAACTAATGACCTTGTTACTGGGCCGGATATTATTTTCTTCTGGGTAGCTCGTATGGTTATGTCGGGATATGAATATCGTGGAGAAGCGTGTTTCAACAATGTTTATTTCACAGGTATTGTTCGCGATAAATTGGGACGCAAGATGTCTAAACAACTTGGGAACTCTCCCGACCCTCTCGATTTGATTGAGAAGTATGGTGCAGATGGCGTTCGTATGGGCTTGTTGCTCACAGCTCCTGCCGGAAACGATATACCGTTTGATGAAGGACTTTGCGAACAAGGACGTAATTTCAACAATAAAATATGGAATGCTTTCCGCTTGGTGAAAGGGTGGGAGGTAAGCGATAGTATAGAGCAACCCGAATCTTCTAAGATTGCAATCCAATGGTTCGAAAACATATTGGCAAAAACAGTAGCCGAATTGGATGACTCTTTCGGTAAATACCGTTTGTCAGAGGCTCTGATGGCTGTTTATAAGCTATTCTGGGATGAGTTTTCTTCGTGGTATCTCGAAATGGTTAAACCGGCATATCAGCAACCAATTGATAAAAAAACTTATGAGGCTACTTTAGGATTCTTCGATTCATTGCTTCGCTTGCTTCATCCGTTTATGCCGTTTATAACAGAAGAATTGTGGCAGGCTTTAGCTGAACGCAAAGCAGGAGAAAGTATTATGGTGTCGGCTATGCCTAAGGAAGTTGCTTTTGATGCTGCTTTCATCGACACCTTTGAAAAAATAAAGGAAACGATTGCAGGAGTGCGTACTATCCGCCTACAAAAGAATATACCGAATAAAGAAGAATTGTCACTCGAAGTAGTAGGGGGTTATGATACAGCATATGATAGCGTTATTGCTAAAATGTGTAACCTGTCGTCTATTAAGTCTGTTACAGAAAAAGACCCTACTGCTGCATCATTCTTAGTTGGTACAACAGAGTTCTCCGTTCCTCTCGGAAGCAATATTGATATAGAAGCCGAGTTGAAAAAACTGAATGAAGAATTGAAATATCTTGAAGGCTTTCTTAAATCAGTTGCTGCAAAATTGAGTAATGAAAAGTTTGTCGCCAACGCCAAGCCCGAAATCGTTGAAAACGAACGAAAGAAGCAGGCAGACGCTGAAAGTAAGATAAATACAATAAAAGAAAGTATTGCTAATCTGAGCAAATAACAGATAAAGCAAGAGGGCTGAAATTTAATTTTCAGCCCTCTCGTGTTTTATTTAGATACTTCGTTAACTACATCCTTCGCTCTGTTTAACATTATATCGGGAGATTTGAGTGGGCTAATCGTATTGAAGCGTACAACTTCTCTGTTGAGTTTTCCCAGTTTCTCTAACGATTCTTTTGTGTTTAACTCTTTCAGTTCTTTACGCAGAATACGGATTTTCTCCACATCCTGAATCCCTTCAACCAGCCTTTCGAATCGGATAGAGCTTCTGGCATCAGGATATACAATGTAAGTATCTCCTGCCGGCCATGTTCTGAATCGTGAATCCGTAAGAGGGTCTTCTACCCACGAATTATATGCCCAGCGAAGGTAGCCGTCATAATCAGCTGCGAGAGCGTACCATGCACTGTAAACTGCTTCTGCGGGGTCGGAGAATGTAAATACATTCGGGAACTTATCCGAACAGCAAACATAATATGTAGTTATCAATCCTTTCTGCCTGCGCATGGCAATATCAACAGAATCTACTTTAGCGTCGGCAGACACGGATATTTCTTTAATGAATGGATATTTCTTATAGCTGTTGTGATTATCTGCGAGCGATATGCCTAATTCGGGTGCTGTCCTTTGAAGGAAGTCTATTGTTGCTTCCATCTCTTTTGGAGAACGTTCGTCCATAGCTATACTCGTTCTCTCTAACCATCCCTTTTGTTTCAAATGCTTTGTGAAATCGATAAGGAAAGGTCCCCACATTTCTTCAAACTCTTTTGTTCCCGGATCGGCTTTTACTGTTATAATATTTCCTTTGGCATCTTTGTAATGCAATTCGTTATTCCAAGGAACTAAAGAATAGCAGTTGATCATTTTGTCAATACCTAAATCCATCATAAACGTTACCCATTTGTCGAAAATGGTATAGTCGTATGACCACTTCCCTTTTTTATCCTTTATCCATATTATCATATCGGCATAAGGGTCGAAAGTTTGAACGTTCCACGGGTCTTTATTTATATTTGTCGTAATAACTTTCTGTCCGGCATCAGCCAGCATTTTCATAAGAGGCTTCAATGCATCAAAATGCTCATCACTCCATAGTTTCAAGTTTTGTGTACGTGCTACTGCCGATGGGTGTTGCCACAAATCCAAGTGATATGCCCACTCCTTGGCAGGAGGTAAAACTTTGTTTTGCACATTTAATATGATTTCAAACTCTTGTGACTTTTCTCCTTTAGCTGTAACCTTTATTTTACTCTTGTATGCGCCAGCTTGTGCATCTCGTGGTATTTCTATTGTGATCCATACAGGGCGTACAGTCTTTGCAGCGATATTGAAACTTTTGATATTATCTAGCATATCAGCCGATAGTGATGCCGGAAAATCCTCAGGTTTACGGTATCCGCATCCCGGACCAAACTCGTCGGTCATTACATATCTGACAAAGCGTGCTTGTGCGATGTTTGCAGGAAGAGTATTATTCGAAGATACAAAATCAGTTACAGTGCATTCCACCTGTTTTACACTGGCAGTACTCCATAATAATAATTGAGCAGATAGTTTTTCTCCTTTCCAGCCTGTTACTTCGCATGGCAATTTTTGTTTTACAAAAGGGACATTATTCTTTGCGTATCTTTTATCTATGCTTGCTATCGATGCATTCAATCCGGTAGGTACTTGTTCCCAGTCTCTTATAGGATCAGTAAGTTCTTCAAATGTCTGGCAATGTCCGTAGGGAGATATCAGAATCAGCAATACGGCAATAACCATGGTTAGTTTTTTCATAAGTAGTGTTTTTAAGATAATGTGTTTTGTGTAAGCACAAATGTAACCATAATTTATTGTTACAATAAATTAACAAATGGATATATTATATATTAGAGGATAGGACTAACTTTGCTAGTTAATTTCAACAATAACAGATAAGCAAGCGTTTAAATAAAAAACGAAATAAATGGAAGGGAAACAACAGTATTCAGGCCTTACAGACAAACAAGTTAAAGAAAATAGAGCGAAGTACGGAGCAAATATTCTTACTCCGCCTAAAAAAGAACCGCTTTGGAAACTATTTCTGAAAAAATTTGAAGATCCGATTATCCGGATTTTGCTTATTGCGGCATTTTTATCCTTGGGCATATCTATTATACATAATGAATACATAGAAACTATCGGTATCTTCTGTGCTATTCTTCTTGCTACAGGAGTTTCTTTCTGGTTCGAAATGGATGCCAGTAAGAAATTTGATGTCCTCAATCAGGTGAATGATGAGGATATGCTGATGGTAATGCGAAACGGCAACGTAGGGCAGGTGGCCAAGAAAGATATTGTGGTAGGAGATATCGTATTGCTGGAGATAGGTAATGAAGTTCCTGCTGACGGAGAGCTGATAGAAGCCGTATCGATGCAAATAGACGAATCTTGCCTGACAGGAGAATTGAGTATAGACAAAACAACCGATCCTGAGCATTTTGAAGAAGGTGTTACTTATCCTTCCAACTGGGTACTTCGTGGTACGAAAGTTATCAACGGACATGGAGTATTTGAAGTGAAGAGGGTAGGCGATGGCACCGAGTTTGGAAAAGTTGCTGTAAAGGCAACAGAAAAAGTAGAAGGGCAAACACCACTGAATCGTCAATTAGATTCTCTGGCAAAGTTTATTGGTGTTATAGGCCTAGTTCTAGCAGTATTGACATTCTCTGTATTAGTTGTTAAAGATGTGCTTCTCGATCCTAGTGTTCCTGTATCGATAGGGCAGTTGTCCTTGCTTGGTGCGGCAATACTTGGCGTTGTTATAGCGATGATAAAAGTATGGATGCCAATAATATATGATGGGTTGGAGCTGACAGGAAGAAAAATGCATCTTCCAAAATCAGTAAAAGATGGTGGCTGGCTCAGATGGTTTGCAACAGGAGCCATCGTAACGGTTGCTATTTCCTGCTTAGGCTATCTTTTTGGCGTCGATCCCTTAGACAGTAATTCGTGGGTAAGTATAGATACTGCTGCCGAAATACTACAAGCCTTTATGGTGGCTGTTACACTCGTGGTAGTGGCTGTTCCCGAAGGGCTTCCAATGAGTGTAACGCTTAGTTTGGCTTTGAGTATGCGTCGCATGCTCAAGATGAATAACCTGGTTCGTAAGATGCATGCAGTAGAAACGATGGGAGCTACCACCGTTATCTGCACCGATAAAACGGGAACTCTTACACAGAATCAAATGCAGGTGTCCAATACTAATTTTTACGGTGTAGAGAATCAGGTATTGACAGATAGCGAGGTGAGTAGGCTTATTATAGGGAATATATCGGTAAACTCTACGGCATTTATTGATTTTTCTAACCCGACAAAACCTTCCGCTTTGGGTAACCCAACCGAAGGGGCATTGCTTCTTTGGCTCAATAAAAACAGAATACTATATAGTAACATAAGGAATAAGGAAGAAATACAAGACCAATTACCGTTCTCTACCGAACGAAAATATATGGCTACCCTTGTTGACTCTCCTAAATTAAAAAAGAGAGTTTTATATGTAAAGGGAGCTCCGGAAGTTGTATTGGATAAAAGTAAAGAAGTTACTACTACCAATGGACTAGTCTCTGTTGATGAATATAAAGATATTGTTGATAAACAATTGCTCCAATATCAGAATCAAGCAATGCGTACGCTAGGGTTTGCATATAAATATGTGAGCGAAGACGATCAGAGGTCTGTTGAAGAACTAGCTTCGACTGGTGATTTCATATTTTTAGGTGTGGCCGGAATCTCTGATCCTGTACGTCCCGATGTTCCTGATGCTGTTAGACAGTGTTTGAATGCCGGAGTCGGAGTGAAAATTGTTACCGGAGATACATACGGAACAGCAAAAGAGATAGGTCGTCAAATAGGTATTTGGGATGATGAGGTAGATACCGACGAAAATATTATAGGTGGTGTAGATTTCGAGAATTTGTCAGACGAAGAAGCTTTGGAACGTGTACAAGGCTTGAAAATAATGTGCCGTGCCCGACCAACAGACAAGCAGCGCCTAGTACACTTATTGAAACAAAAAGATGAGATTGTTGCTGTTACCGGAGACGGAACAAATGACGCTCCTGCCTTGAATTATGCCGATGTAGGTCTTTCTATGGGCTCAGGAACATCTGTTGCCAAAGAGGCCAGTGATATCACGTTACTTGACGATTCGTTCAGTAGTATTGCTACCGCTGTTATGTGGGGACGCTCGTTGTATAAGAACATTCAGCGTTTTATGCTGTTTCAGCTAACTATCAACGTTGCAGCCCTTCTGATTGTGTTTCTTGGCTCTGTATTTGGACAAGAATTACCATTAACCGTGACACAGATGCTTTGGGTGAATCTGATTATGGATACCTTTGCGGCTGGGGCTTTGGCTTCTTTACCACCCGATCCGAATGTGATGAATAGCAAGCCTAGAAAGAATAGTGACTTTATCGTAACACCTTCTATTGCTAAACATATACTTGTTACGGGCTTTATTTTTGTTATCCTGCTTTTGGGTATGATGTATTATTTTTCAAGTCCTGAGCATTTAAATTCATTCTTCAGTTATATTTCCGAAGAGGATAGAGGACGTTATTTCCTATCCTATTTCTTCACTGTATTTGTTTTGTTGCAGTTTTGGAATATGTTTAATGCCAAAGCCTATTATACCGGAAAATCTGCTTTTACAGGATTAAGCAAGAGTGCAGGCTTCGAGGTTGTAGCTCTGATTATATTGATAGGGCAAGTTCTGATAGTTACATTCGGAGGAGATGTGTTTCGTACGATGCCACTTACAATACAAGATTGGGGCATAATAATAGGAGGCACTTCCTTTGTTCTTTGGATAGGAGAACTTACCAGATTGTTAAGGAAGAAATAAAGGGGTATCTTTGCTGTGAGATTTCTAATCATAGACCAATGAGCCGGATTGAAAAAGTAATAGATAAGTCCCACTGGAATCGTAGGGAACATTTTGAGCATTTCAGTGCTCTTGATGATCCTTTCTTTGGGGTTACTGTCAATATTGATTGTACGAACGCTTATAGGCTGGCAAAAGAAAAAGGAATTTCTTTCTCACTACTGGTTCTCCATCGTATTGTCACTACTGCATGCAAAGTTGAAGAGTTTCGATACCGTATAGATGGGAACGACATTGTTTGTTACGACAGTCTTGTACCTGAAGCTACCATTGCCCGGGCAGATCATACTTTTTCTTTTGCAAGCTTTGAATACGACGCGGATGAGAATCTATTTATACAAAAGGCAAAAACTGAGATAGAACGCTTGCAGCATACAACTGGTTTGAACAAAAATGGGACGTTTCACCCTAATGCCATTCATTATTCGGCTATTCCATGGTTTACTTTTACCGATATGAAACATCCTACTAATATGCGATCTGGTGATAGTGTCCCCAAGATTTCAACAGGGAAGTTCTTTCGTGAGGGAGAGAGATTATTAATGCCTGTCTCAATTACCTGTCATCATGGTTTAATGGACGGGTATCATATAGGTAAATTTATAGAGTTGTTAGAATTGTAGAATATAAAAGGGTTGTTTTAGCAACCCTTTCTTATTATAACTAATGTATCATTCCTCACTTCTTGTAACAATATTTTATATTCATAAAAGGTCAAAAAAAATAGAATCTTAACCTGTAGTTCGTCAAAAATATGTATATTTGCACGCAATAAATTTCAAAAGCTCTTTTATATATGTCTTTTATTGCAGATAAAGTTTTAATGGATGGATTGACATTCGACGATGTATTGTTGATCCCCGCTTATTCAGAAGTGCTCCCCCGCGAAGTCGATCTATCGACAAATTTCTCACGCAATATCAAATTAAATATTCCTTTCGTTTCGGCAGCTATGGACACAGTCACAGAGGCTAAGTTGGCTATTGCCATTGCTCGCGAAGGAGGTATTGGCGTTATTCACAAAAATATGTCTATTGAGGCACAAGCACAGCAAGTAAAGTTTGTGAAGCGTGCCGAAAACGGGATGATTTCAAATCCTGTAAGTATTTTGCGTGATAAAACAGTGGGACAAGCCTTGGCCATGATGGCTGAGTATAAAATAGGCGGAATACCGGTTGTAGATACCGAGAATCACCTTGTGGGTATTGTCACAAATCGTGACTTACGTTTTCGCAGAGATATGAGTGAATTGATTGATGATGTTATGACAAAAGATAATATTATCACAACCCGCCAGTCAACAGATCTTGAAGCAGCAGCAGACATCCTTCAACAACATAAAATAGAAAAGCTACCTGTGGTGGATTCTGACAATAAGTTGATAGGACTGATAACCTATAAAGATATCACTAAGGCCAAAGATAAACCGTTTGCATGTAAAGATGAGAGCGGACGTTTACGTGTTGCGGCTGGTGTCGGTGTAACATACGACACGATGGAGCGTGTTGCAGCTTTGGTAGAAGCCGGTGTAGATGCTATTGTTATTGACACAGCTCACGGGCACTCGAAAGGTGTAGTTGAGATGCTGAAAAAAGTAAAAGCTGCTTATACGGGCATCGATGTTGTTGTAGGAAATATAGCAACAGGTGATGCTGCCAAATATTTAGTTGATGCAGGAGCAGATGCTGTAAAAGTTGGTATAGGACCGGGTTCTATTTGTACTACACGTGTAGTGGCCGGTATTGGGGTTCCTCAGTTATCAGCTATTTATGATGTCGCTAAAGCATTGAAAGGAACAGGAGTTCCTATGATTGCAGATGGAGGTTTACGTTATTCAGGTGATATTGTAAAAGCCTTAGCAGCCGGAGGTAATTCTGTTATGATGGGTTCATTACTTGCCGGAGTGGAAGAATCGCCGGGTGAAACAATTATCTTTAACGGACGTAAATTTAAGTCATACAGAGGTATGGGATCATTGGAGGCTATGGAAAAAGGATCTAAAGACCGTTATTTCCAAGATATGGAAGCCGATATAAAGAAATTGGTTCCAGAAGGTATTGCAGCCCGCGTTCCGTATAAAGGATCATTGTACGAAGTTGTTTATCAAATGACAGGTGGTCTTCGTGCAGGTATGGGGTACTGTGGTGCTAACAATATTGGAGAACTGCATAACGCTAAATTTACGCGTATTACAAATGCGGGAGTTGCCGAAAGTCATCCGCACAATGTAACTATTACTAGTGAAGCTCCGAATTATAGTAGAGGAGAATAATCTGAAGATATAGAATGAAAAAAAGCTTAGGGTGAAATCCTAAGCTTTTTTGTTTATTGGCTATGCTGTACGTGGTTTTTTCTTCTTTCTTTTTACAAAGAATATATAATACCCCGTAATAGGTAAACTAGCTCCTATCAGGGCAAATATACAAGTAAATATTTTAGACCATATGCCCCAGTAGTTGCCCACATGTAAACTGTATACCCATGCCCACACTTTAGTTGTTCCTTCCTGATCTCTGAACAAAGTTGTTTTGATAATCTCTCCGCTTTGTTTATCAAAGTCGTATTTGTCTGTATTTCGTGATGTTATTGACGATTTTAAGTGTACGGATGCAGATCCATCTTGTACACGTACATATTCATAATCAGGATTAGAGGCTTGTAGTGTGTTAGATACTTTTTGCCAGTTTGCATAATTAACAATTGGCTTTTCTTTCTTCTCTCCGCCACCTCGGCTTCCACGACCTCCGCCGTGTTGTGTTTGAGGAACTTCTGCTCCAAATATTTTGAATACACTATTCCGATACCATTCGAAGGACCACATCATTCCTGTGAGTGCACAAATAAGTAATACCAAGCAGGCGTATGCTCCTAGAACATTGTGCATATCATAAAATAAGCGTTTCTTTCCTTTTTTAAGTTGTATTTTAAATCGGCTTTTGTTGAATCTCCTAGGCATCCATACAATAAACCCGCTGATCAGAATAAAAACAAAAATCAGGGTGGATATTCCTACTGTATATTTTCCCCATGTGCGGCTACCATCCATCAACCATCGGTGCAGGGTCATTATTGTATAAAACGGACTCTTTTGAAATTCATATATCCCCGTAACTTTTCCTGTGTATTGATCCACAAATGCTGATATTCTAAACCCCTTGGAGAGAGTCATTGCATAAGTTCGTTCAGGGTCGTGAGATATTTTTACATCGGCAACAGTGTTACTATCCAGTTGAGCATTCACCAAGGGTATCAGCTCCTCCAGCGGGATAGGGTTGTTTTTTACTTCCGAAACAAAATAACGCTCGGGGTTTGCCAGTTCTTGTATTTCGTCTTGAAATACTAATATAGCTCCTGTAAGGCAGACAATTACTATAATAATTCCTACCGGAATTGAGAGCCACTTGTGGAGCTTCTTCAAAAAGATTCGCATATTTTAAAAATATATTTAAAGAAAAATTCCGGTGTTTTAATATTAAAACGCCGGAATTAAACTATCATCAAAGTTAAGTAATTTTTTAATCTACATCTTTCCTTAAAAGGTCAGATTCAATCAACTATCATCAATACAAAGATCGTTCTTCTTTTATATTTGTGCAATCCCAATAAATGATGATATTTTTATCGGTGTATAACAATAAATAGTGATTGCTTTAGAATCTGTAAGATACTACCGCTGCAAAATTGCGCGGATCGATCTGATTGATATAACCTCCACGATAATAAGAGTTGTATCCGATTTCATCAAATATGTTATTGAAGAACACACGAGTGGTCACTTTTTTATACGTATAAGCCAATTGAGCATTTACTGTTGTATATGCCGGCATATCGAAAGGTTTCACCCCTGGATTATACGTGTGCCCATCATATTTAGTACTGAATTCATTAACAGGACGTTTGCCTACATAATAGGTTCCGACACCTATTGATAAACCTTTGATCGGACCGTTGTCAACGGTATAGTATATCCATCCGTTTGCAGTATGTTTAGGCGCATTCATTGGTGCTGATCCGTTCACATAAGAGGGGCTATCGTCATATCTGGCATTCAGGTAAGCATATCCCAGCATAACTTGCAAATTAGATAAGATACGTCCGTTTAGTTCCACTTCTATCCCGTCTCTTTTTAAGTCTCCTGCTTTGTAGTAGAGCCCTGTTGTTTGGGTTCCTACATATTCAGCATTTGTGAGATTATCGGTAAAAATATGGAAATATGTAAAATTGAAACGCAGTCTGTTATCTAACCAATCCGATTTAAAACCAACTTCCCATTGTTTAGTTCTGGATGCTCCTGCTTCTGTGCTATCTACTAGTATTTGTGCTGCAGATCTCAAACTTGTACTTGTAGTATATGATCCAAAGATATTTACATTTTCAATAGGAGAAATCATTATACCAATGCTTGGGTCCCAAGCATCTCTTTCTATTCTGCCTGCGTCTGAAGCTTTCGCCGTTGACGATAATGTCGAGATAGAGCTATAGCGTAGTCCTAGTACAGCTTTCAAATATTTGTTGAATGTAATAACCTCTTGTCCCATGATACCGTATGTTGTATATTCGGAGGTCACAGGCATGATCGATCCCGGATTTGAAAAAGAGATTTCTTGTCTACTGTTGTTTATTTTACCGTTTACAACATCTATTATATCTATTGCTTTAGAACCTAAGGTTTTTGTTTCAGCATTTGCTGTTCTATAATCAAATCCCAGTTGGAACGTGTGTTTAACACTTCCGGTATAAACATCCTGACCAATCAGGTCTAATTGTAGCGTTGTGTTTTTGTCATCTCTTAACGAACGACTTAAAGTCCGCTTTCTACGGGTATCAGTATAGCCTGCTACCGTGTCAATCGCAGTAGATGTATTATCTACATTATAAGCCGAATTGAAGTATCCGGCACGAACACTTAATTTATCTGTCAGCTTTCTGTTGATACGTGCAGAGTATGTCAATAGCTTAGTATTTACATTGTCATTCTCAAATCCCAAGAATTTATTATGAGGCATATCGTATAACGCTTCTGTGCCTATATCTGCAAAGTTCACTGTACTTGTTACAGGTGTTGTATTGTCGTTTATATAATCTAACTCCAGAATAATTGCTGTTTTATCATCTGGACGCCATTCTAGAGACGGATTGATATATACTCTATCTTTAGATACAACAGGTCTGTAATTATCACTTCGTTCATAGGCTCCATTTAAACGGAAAGCGACTGTTTTGTCCTTATTCAGCACGCTTTGCACATCAAATGTAGGACGGAATTGTCCCCAGCTGCCTACACGAATACCGACTTCTCCTCCATTTACAAATTTAGGCGTTTTGGTCACCACATTTATCACACCTCCGGCATTTCCTAAATCTGTAATCACACCTTGCGTAACAGCTGCAGAACCTTTTATCATCTGAATGCTTTCTACACCCTGCATATCAGCAATACCCGATGCTGTCTGGAATTGAGAATCCATTCGCACCCCATTTTTCAATACAGGTATTCCTCTAAATCCGCGAGAAGACATACTTTCTTTTACTCCGCCATAGCTACCGAATAATGTAACCCCCGGAACATTTCTTACCGCGTCAGTGATTGTCAGAGCCCCTTGCTCTGCAATTACTTTGTCCGAAATCACAGATATACTTTGAATCTGTTCACTTGGGCGTAGAGGCATACGTGTGATTGCATCTAATTTTTCTGGTTGCTTGTATCTCTCACCGAATACTTCAACTGTATTTAGATCATTTGCCAGCTCTAGTTTTACATGAACAACAACATCATCTGATTTCGATAGGTCTACTTTCTGTGTATTATTGGCATATCCTACAAAACTAACTTCTAGTGTAAGTACTTTATTCGGTAAATGAGTAAGCCTGAATTGACCTTCATTATCTGT
>POVV01000562.1_pt1 | contig 22452 bp, 24 predicted proteins | sample 1560271 | NCBI WGS metagenome assembly POVV01 (sample SAMN08337232, study PRJNA429181) | Bioreactor metagenome, whole genome shotgun sequencing project. | biome: cows' rumen and soil; feature: anaerobic; isolation source: anaerobic chemostat enrichment culture, galacturonate as sole carbon... | reverse complement strand
GCCCGCCACTTCCACGTCCTGACCTTTTCATTACGATGCGTCCACCAACTCATTCACCCAGGCATCCAGCTTCGCAAAGGTCGGTTTCGTATCCAATGGCAGCATTTTACGTCCGGCATCCACCGCCAGTAAGGTTGGTTTACCTGCAACATGGTTAACCAGAACGGTACGAACACACTCCAGCAAAGAGAGCTGAATGCGTGAACGCTGTTCCATTGCATTGGCTAATGGATCTAATAAACAGTAGCTGAAGAATACCCCGAGGAATGTTCCTACCAGCGCGGCCGCAACCTTTAAACCGATCACTGCAATAGAACCGTCGATTGACTGCATGGTAATGATAATACCTAAAACCGCAGCACAGATACCAAAGCCGGGCATGGCTTCAGCAATACGTTGCATAGAGCGGGAAGGAATTAAGATTTCGTCTTCTACCGCTTCAATTTCCTGCTCGAGGATACCTTCCAGCTCATGCTCATTGATTTTACCCATGGCCATCAGACGGAAGTTATCAGAAACAAACGTCATCAACTTCTTATCTTTCAGAATAGAAGGATAGCGTTGGAATAGCGTGCTCTCTTCAGGTACTTCAATATGTTGATCCAGTACCTTAAGTCCGCCGTCCTGAACCATCTCTAATAGTTCATACAGCATCATCAATAGCTGGCGCTGAAACTCAGCGGTGTATTCACTTTTACGACAAGATGCCTTGCTCTGGGCAAAGATCTCTTTTAAAACATGCTTAGGATTGGCGATCACCATTGCACCTAAGCCGGCACCTAAAATAATGATGATTTCTGCGGGCTGCCATATAGCAACTATCTTCCCGCCGGCGGCAATATAACCACCGAATACGCAGCCAAATACAATCAGCATGCCTAATAATTTCTGCATAACATCCTCTGACTAGAAAAAACTTTTAATTTTTTCTGATATCTTCTTATTCATCTGACAGATACGTGCTTCCGTCAAATCCATAACCAGAGCAATCTCTTTCAAGCTCAGCTCTTGCTGATAGTACAGATTCAAAATTAGCTGCTCTCTTTCGTCTAAAGAACCCACCGCGCTGGCAAGTGTCCGACGAATCACTTCTTCATCTTCAATAGAACGGCTATGTAGTGAATCGGTATACGACTCAGGCATTAATAGCTCATCCAGGCTTTCCATCGATCTGGCACTGTCCAGTAACAAATATTCCTGATATTCATCAGCTGAAATATTTAACTGGGTAGAAATCTCATCAAATCCGGGCTCGCGGCCCAATTTTTTGGTCAGTTCGCGGATAGCGTCATTCAATTTATGGGTCTTTTGGCGTAAACGCCGCGGACGCCAATCTAGCTGACGCAGCTCGTCCAGAATCGCCCCTCTTACACGATGAATTGCATAAGCGGCAAACTGTTCGTCAGGTTTACCATAGCGACGCAAGGAATCCAGCAACCCCATCAGGGCGATCTGTTCCATATCCTGACGGTCCATCACGCTGCTGGCCTGAAAGGCCAGCTGGCTTACCGTGCGTTTAACTAACGGCAGGTAATCTTGTATATACCGGCCTTCATCATCCGCAGTCATCAGCCCCACGTCCTGAAATTCCGCTATACCATGCGTTGTAGTATGCATTTCAGCTCATTACTCCGTGTCATAACATCTCGCTATTGGAAGACCATTTTGCTGATCAGCACATCATTAAACGTGACCGTCATCTTGAGTTCTTCATAGGCTTTTTTATACTCATCCAACAATTTTTGTCGTAGCTCAACTACGCTCATACTGCGGATATCGGAATAGTTCATATTGGTTAATAGATTCACCGTTGAACTCTGAATTAACGGAATTGCACTTTCGACTTTCTTAGCCAATTCTTCATTACTCGCCGTTAATGCTAAATCAAGTAACAAATAGTGTTCGTACCCTTCGGTGTTCACGTCTTTGCCTGTACCGGAGTTCAGGGTAATCACAATGTTTTTAATTGAGACGAAGTGAACTTCTGTTTCTTTTTCTTTTGAAGAGAACAGGCTACTTATGCTCATCCCTTCACCTTCCTGCTCCTTTTTTTGCATCTGATTACCGGCAAAAAACATGACGCAACCGGTTAACGACGCGCTAAAAATAGCGACAATTAGTGCAAGTATTATGTGCTTCTTCATCACCCTGAATCCCTTAAGCAGTGGTTAAAATGGTGTCATCAATATTTTTAGTAAACTCACCCTGTTCAGCATGTTGAGCGACCTCAGGGTCAGGCTGTTGGCCATTCATCTGGCGATTTTGCCCCTGCTGTTGCTGCTGACCGTTTGAAGTCACCTGTACACTGACTTGACTGAAATTTTGCTCAGTCAGATTGATTCTAAGTTCATGGCTAATGTGCTGCAGAGCCTTATAAACGTCATTCTGGCTGGCGTTTATTTGTACCTGCAGCTTCCCGCCGTCCATATGGAGAGAAATATCAATTTTGCCCATATCCGGCGGATCGAGTCGGATCGTGGCATGCTGGATCCGGTTATCGGTCTGAATTTGTAACCGATCGCTGAGCACAGAATGTAACTGCTGTGACCATTGTTGTTGGTTCGGGTCCATCTTAACCGTCGACCAATTAGCCGGGCGTTCGGCCGAATTAACCCCGTGAGTGATGCTCTCTTGCGCCGTACTCATACCGACAACCGGCATAGTGATTGACGACGGCGATGGCAGCGAACCATCAGACTTATCCAGCAGGGTTCTTAACATCGACGCCGGAGCGCCATCCATTAATTCCCCCCGCACGCTAAGCACTTGCGAAGCCGCAGACATCAACGTTGGCATATCAGCAGCATTGGCTGTCGGCATAGCCGTTGCCTGTACAGGACGCGGCGGCTGAGTGCCACTATTCGTACTCGCATTTGGTAGCGTTGATTGACTGACTGTCGGCATGGCTGTTGGCATAGCTGTCGTGGCAGCCAGCCCGCGATGCTGAATAGCCTCCTCAGCCCCACGGCGGCCAATCCGGACTTCCCCCGTCGCGGCACTCGATTCACCTTTGAGTAAATAATTCAGCAACTGAGTCGCCTCATCGGCAGGCGTCTGAACCAAAGCCGTATCCCCAATCTGAACATCCGGAACGATATCTTGCTCTTCTCCGTTAGCCGCCAGCTCCGGCTCATCAAAAGCCGGAAGAAGATTGTCGAGAGAAAAAGTGGGGTTCTCGCCTTCTCCATCCGGCATAGTCCCCATCAAATTTTCCAGCGGACTCCCCTGAGCAGAGGACTTCTCTGACGACAGCGTAGATGGCTGAGAAAAAGAGTTAATATTCATTCCGTTATTCTCCCGGGTGGTATCCGACTGAGGCGTAGGCTGCCATGCCTTCACGATTGTTCTGATGCTGCTTCATCTTTTGATCGAGCACTTCATGTTCATGACGACAATACTCGACCGTTTTTTTATGCAACAGCTGCAGTTGCTTAACCGCATGCAGCGTGTCCGGTGCAACTACGTCTCGCTGACGCAGTTCCAGCAATAGCGCAGCAATGCGCTTATCGACTTCCACTAACCGAACCCACTGGTGCAGTGAAGCAACCCGCTTTAGCTCAACGCCTAATTCACGAATGGCGCGAACCTCATCCATTTTGCTTACCTAAGTTTTCCCAACCTTCACGAATGTTGGTGAGAATGGCTTCAACTTCTTCAATCTGTGTGACTGACAATTTGTCACTTGCGTCATATAAGCGATAAACGCAGTAGTCATACAGTCGGGCTAAATTGATAGATAAGTCGCCGCCCTTATCGAAATCTAATGCGCTGGTTAACGCATTCAGAATATCGATACATTTATTAATACTCTGAACCTTACGCTCATAGCGCTTGGCTTCAATGTGGCTTTTAGCCCGCACTAATTCGTCCATCAGGCCACTAAAAAGCATGATGACCAGTTGGTAAGGTGAGGCCGCTGCAGCCTGTATCGCCAGATCAGATTCCTGATATTGCGAATATCCTTCTCTTTGATTGCTATACATAATTTTCCTTATTTACTTCACAAGCTCACCGTTAGGCGGTCAAAAACATACTCATGGTTGAGTTCATCTGTGTAATCACTTTTTGTAAGTGACTAAACTGCTTTAAATAACGGTTATACGACGTGTCATAACGGGTCTCTATCTGAGCCTCACGATCGCTGAGCTGGCTCTCTTTACGGTCGATAGTTTCCTGACGCATTTTTAACTCGCCGCGGGTACTACTCAGATAACCATCGAGCACTTTATCCATACCCTTAATTAAACCGTCGTTGCCGTTAAACATATCGGTCAGCGAGCCCGGATTCTCTTTCATCGCAGTATTAAACTTATCGCTGTCCAGCTTGAGCTTACCGTCACGGTCAGCGGTAATACCAAAGTCGGTTAACTGCTTGCCACCAAATGGAGTACGGATCATGCTGTTTAACTGACGCTCCAGCGACATGATTCCTGAGTCACCGGCAAACGCTCCGCGATCGGTACCGCCACTGCCACTTTTAGTCAATTCGCCCAAGGCGGATGACAGCGTGTTATAGGCATCCAGAAACGTCTGCATTTTCTCTTTGGTCGCAGTATCATCGGTGCCCACATTAATTTTTAACGCAGCATCACCGGCTTTATGCGCCTGATTAAATTCCAGCGTCACGCCCTGAATCAGATTGCTAAACGTATTGGAGTCATTGGTGACTTTAATCCCTTTGCCTTCTTCACCGATCCAAACCTCAGCATCCTTAGCGGTGGTAATTTCAGTCTCCTGAGCGTTGGCAAACGCCGAACCGGTCATGGTGACATCAATATGGTTCTTAGCGCCCGTCTCGTTGCTGCTCAGCATCAGCACTAACTCACCGTTAGTACGGATAACTGAAGCGGTTACGCCCGGGTTATCTTCATTGCCATTAATGGCAACCGCCAGTTCCTCAAGGCTCTTCACCCCGTCCATATCTATATCAAGCTGCTCGCCGTTCATATTCAGGGAGAGCGTCCCGCTGCCGTTGGCAATATCATCATCAGTCAGATTGGTTAACCCGGACTGATGAGCACTGGCCAACTGTGATACAAAAAACGAGTAGTTCCCCTTTGCCGCGTTAGAGTTGGTGGTGATTTTAGCCATCCCTTCAACGCTGGCCGTTGCGATGTTCTGCAACATACCGTCATTTAGCTTGTTCAGATCGCTCAGGGCCGTACGAAAATCGCTTAACGACGTTCTTAACGATGAAAGCGCCGCTTTCTGGGCAGCTAAAATCTTTTGCTGTCCTTTAAGCTGGGTTTGCATGGTCATAACATCGTAATACGCCAATTTCTCAGCCGTGCTTTGTGGATCTAAATTCAAAAAATCTGACATTAGCCTTTCTCCTCTCTAGCGCTATTAAGCAAGTACCGTGCCAAAAAAAATATTGTTATAAAACAAATCAGTAAATTAGTAGCGGAAGCTAAACTTCCGATAAAACCGGAAATTAGCACTTTCCTTCCGCTGGCCACTGGTGTCTGACTGGCTCAAAATCACAGTCTTCAATGTCATGTGGCGCAATCTCACTAAATACAAGCGGTACAAAAGGCAGAAAACTTAATAAATATTTGATATGGGTGAAAATCTTGTTGCGGGGAAATTGGATGTGACCTAAACGGGTATATCTTTACTTTAGGTAATAAATATCCTCCGGCATAGCCGGAGGTTTTTCATATGCGCCTGTAAGGCTTTGTTACCAGCCGCGCCCTAGCAGGCGCATCGCAATCTGACATTTGCATTTATGGATTACTTACGGCCCGTAAACGGGCTTCCCGGATATGGGATCGATAGCTGCTCTCCCAATTTATCCTGCTCAAGCTGGTGCTTTATGTATTCCTGTATCTTCCCGGTATTCTTACCCACCGTATCTACATAATACCCTCGACACCAAAACTCTCTGTTCCTGTATTTAAACTTCAGATCGCCAAACTGCTCATACAACATCAGGCTACTTTTTCCCTTCAGGTACCCCATAAAACCTGACACGCTCATTTTGGGTGGGATCTCTAGAAGCATATGAATATGATCGGCACAGCATTCTGCTTCCAGAATCTTCACACTTTTCCATTCACATAACTTTCTTAATATGCTGCCTATCGCTCTACGTTTTTCTCCGTAGAAAGCTTGCCTTCGGTATTTAGGTGCAAAAACTATGTGATATTTACAGTTCCACCGAGTATGCGCTAAGCTCTTTTCGTCCCCCATTGGGACCCCCTTTTGATTTCTTGTTTAACTTTTGCAGTTGCCAGACCGCAAGGTGTTTTAACAAATCAAAAGGGGTTTTGATAACTGACTTAAAGCTGAAAGCTTTACGGAACCCCCAGCCTAGCTGGGGGTTTTCTATAGACAAAAAAAACACCGCCATAATGGCGGTGTTGATTTAATTCAATCTGTCGGGCCATTAGCCTAACAGTGACATTACCATACCTGACATGCTGTTAGACTGCTTGAGCATTGACATGCTGGTTTGAGACAGCATCTGGTTACGGGTCATGCTAGAGGCTTCAGCGGCAAAGTCTGCATCCATGATATTACCGATAGCCACGTCGGTGTTGTCTTTCATATTAGACAGGTTGTTTGACGTGTGGCCCAGGCGGTTAATGTTGGCACCCAAGGTTGAGCGCACGCCACTGACGTTATCCAGCGCGGTATTGATGGTAGAGATCATCGCGTTAGCATCAGCACTGACACTGATATCGCCAGCGCCTACGGTGGTTTTCAGCTCGGTGTTCAACGCAGTCAGCGTTGTGCTCAAATCTAATTCCATGGTTTCGCTTGAGCTGGCACCAATCTGGAACGTTACGGCACTACCTAACTTATCAGCACCAAATAATTTGTCGCCGCTGTAAGAGGTGTTCTCCATAATGTTGGTTAATTCTTTGCTTAACTCACCAAATTCAGACTGCATAGAGGTTAAATCTTTATCGGTGTTAGTGCCGTTCGATGCCTGAGTAGACAGGTCTTTCATACGGTGCAGGATGTTAGTCACTTCATCAAATGCACCTTCAGCAGTTTGCAGCATCGCCGTTGCGTCAGAAATATTACGCTGAGCAACCCCCATACCGTTTGACTGTGCCTGTAAGCGAGTCGCAATTTGCAGGCCTGCAGCGTCATCAGCCGCAGAGTTAATACGCTTACCTGTTCCTAAGCGTTCCATTGCTGTCGCTAATGCATTGTTTGATTTATTCAGTGCATTCGTTGAAGCCATAGATGAAGCATTGGTAAAAATGGATAATGACATTGTGATATCTCCTGATATAGAACAGTCATGCTGTTGTTTGGTTAGAACTAAATTCCATGTGGTTAGTACTTAATAAAGACGGCACAACGCATCGAGAAATTAAATTCAAAATGGATTTTTTTTAATCATTTCTAAAATAAATAACTTACTGAAATTAAAAGAATCTTATAGACACTCGCGCAATAAAGAATGGCGCCTTTAAAAAAGGCGCCATTCTTAACGTCATTCTATCGCTTTGGATTAACCCAGCAGAGACATCACCATACCTGACATGCTGTTAGACTGCTTGAGCATTGACATGCTGGTTTGAGACAGCATCTGGTTACGGGTCATGCTAGAGGCTTCAGCGGCAAAGTCTGCATCCATGATATTACCGATAGCCACGTCGGTGTTGTCTTTCATATTAGACAGGTTGTTTGACGTGTGGCCCAGGCGGTTAATGTTGGCACCTAAGGTTGAACGCACGCCACTGACGTTGTCCAGCGCGGTATTGATGGTGGTGATCATCGTGTTAGCATCAGCACTGGCACTGATATCGCCACCGCCAACGGTGGTTTTCAGCTCGGTATTCAGCGCAGTCAGCGTTGCACTCAGGTCTAATTCCATGGTTTCACTTGAGCTGGCACCAATTTGGAACGTTACAGCACTACCTAACTTATCAGTACCAAATAATTTGTCGCCGCTGTAAGAGGTGTTATCCATAATATTGGTTAACTCTTTGCTTAACTCACCAAATTCAGACTGCATAGAGGTTAAATCTTTATCAGTGTTAGTACCGTTCGATGCCTGAGTAGACAGGTCTTTCATACGGTGCAGGATGTTAGTGACTTCATCAAATGCACCTTCAGCAGTTTGCAGCATCGCCGTTGCGTCAGAAATATTACGCTGAGCTACGCCCATACCGTTTGACTGAGCCTGTAAGCGAGTGGCAATTTGCAGGCCTGCAGCGTCATCAGCCGCTGAGTTGATACGCTTACCGGTACCCAGACGCTCCATCGCTGTCGCTAATGCACCGTTTGATTTATTCAGTGCATTGGTTGAAGCCATGGACGATGCGTTAGTGAAAATTGATAATGACATTAGTATTTCTCCTGAAAGTAAATTTAATTTCTATCCATAGTGGTTAGTACTGAATATAAACGACACTGGTAGTGAGAAAATTAAATTCTAAATTGATTTTTTTCAGTTAATTTATAAAATCAGTTATTTTTCAAAAAGATAATAAACAATCAAACAAGTGCCGATATACCTATTACTTCTTATTGCTTTCTGACATTAATAAAAAACTCGCCAATATTGATCTCAGCGCGTAGCAAATTCGAGATAAAAAAAACACCGCCATCAAGGCGGTGCTCTCTTAATATAATCTGACGGAAATATTATCCCAGCAGAGACATCACCATACCTGACATGCTGTTAGACTGCTTGAGCATTGACATGCTGGTTTGAGACAGCATTTGGTTACGAGTCATGCTAGAGGCTTCAGCGGCAAAATCCGCATCCATGATATTACCGATAGCCACGTCGGTATTGTCTTTCATATTAGACAGGTTGTTTGACGTGTGGCCCAAACGGTTAATGTTGGCACCTAAAGATGAGCGCACGGTACTGACTTCATCCAGAGCGCTATTCAGCGTATCGATCATAGTGCTGGCAGCAGCCCCCGTTGCGATGGAAGCAGTACCCAGATCGGTAGTACGATCGGTTACTTTCTCCAAGTCAGCAGAGATATCCAGCGTCATTTTCTCTGACGATGACGCACCAATTTGGAAATCAACCGCAGTACCCAGCTTAGTGAAAAGCTTATCGCCGCTGTAAGAGGTGTTACCCATAATATTACCCAGCTCGGTACCCAGCTCTTTAAATTCAGACTGCATAGAGGTCAAATCTTTATCGGTGTTAGTGCCGTTCGATGCCTGAGTTGCCAGGTCTTTCATACGGTGCATGATATTAGTCACTTCATCAAATGCACCTTCGGCAGTTTGCAGCATGGCCGTTGCGTCAGAAATATTACGTTGAGCAACGCCCATACCGTTTGATTGAGCCTGTAAGCGGGTGGCAATTTGCAGACCAGCTGCGTCATCAGCGGCAGAGTTGATACGTTTACCCGTACCCAGGCGTTCCATCGCTGTCGCTAATGCATTGTTTGATTTGTTCAACGCGTTAGTTGAAGCCATGGATGAAGCATTAGTAAAAATTGATAATGACATTTATTTATCTCCAGATAAGTAAGTTTAGTTTCTATCCATAATGGCTAGTACCAGAGATAAACGACACAATGACGGTTAAAATTAAATAGAAATAAATTTAGATCGATAATATCAACGACTATCCATAACGTTTCATATAGAAGATATGACCTGACGTGGCGGGAAAAACCAAACTTTCCTAAAAAAAATCAAACAATAAAGCGATTAAACACAACTAGCTCTAGGAATTTACATTCAGAATAAAATGCTATTTACACCATTAAGTAAACATCACGCTAATTAAAGCATGGTTTATATATAGTGAATTAATTATTCGATAGCACAAAATGACAATAAAAATTATTTTATGGGATATACCTCTTTATATTTAGAATAAGCACTGGCCTATCCGACATAAAAATAACCCATATTACGAGTATAACTTATTCCAAACGCTCATTTATCCTTTATAAAAATAGATAAAAATAGCAAATGGGATATTTCTTGTGCGATACCCCTCATCAATCAACCTTGAATTTAACATTAATTTAACATTAATCACACATCTCAGGCATTACACACACATTCGAAAACATTAATTAAAATATAGCCACACACTTAGAATGGATTTATATTAATAATTATATTTATCAATATATTATAAAAATACAATGTTAAATAAAAAACAGAGCACTCACGCTTATGTAAAAGCGGTTTCATTCAGTTACAACTATTAATAAAATATTATTTGCCTTATATTGATTATTTGAAACAATTAAAGTAGTAATATGGCCCCGTAGCAATAGGAACCCGCTAAGGTAATTCAACACTCGCTTTTGAACTAACATGTTAAGATGACTTAACATTTTTTAGATGAAGTGTGATGCACTGTTATGTTGTTCTCCTTTAAGAATGGACTCTTCGGCAATTTAACTAAAATTGGGCTTAATATAAGAGAGAGTTCTATCCCTTTTCACCTCTTTCTGGATAGTTTCAATTATTAGTTTTTCGCGTAATGAATGCGCCACTTGAAAAGGTTTTTACTCATTCAATAATGAAAGCACATAACACACGCTGTTTCATCAATGGTTGGTTAATAGATCACGCCTCGGGCTCTATCATTCACAAGGATACAAATGAAGTTAAGCGCCTAGGTGAATACCAACTAAAATTACTGGAAACTCTTGCCCAGCACGCTGGCATTGTACTCTCCAGAGAACGCCTGACTGCCTTAGTCTGGGAGAAACGCATTATCGGTAATAACAGCTTACCGAATGCGATTCATGCATTAAGAGCCGCTCTTGAAGATGATGGTAAAAATCAAAAAGTAATCAAAACCATCCCGAAAAAGGGCTACCTGCTAGAAAAAGAGTACTGTGAATATCTGGAAGATGAAGTGCCTGATGAAGAGAGTTCCGATGAACCATTTTCAACTGAGGCATCAACCGATGGCGATGCCGAGACAGCCCAGAATAATGAGATTCCGGGCTATACCGGGTGGCAGTTGGCACCGGTATCTGAGAATGATGCAGAGAGTTCAGCCAAGCAGGTCAAAAATCTTCCAGCCGTTGCCAATATACCGCCTAAAGGCGTGCATTTTAGTCGGAGCTACCCTTTCTATTTTCTGATTGGTGCCGTTATTGTAGCGGCCTTTGTGATTGGGGTATTTTTCTTTAACCCTGACTCACCGCAGGACAGCCTAACGGCAATGAACGTCACAAAAGAGAACGAGCAGCCTTATGATAATATCAATCTGTACCGGGTCTCTAAAAATACTCAATCAACCCGGCAAAATGCCTATAATATACCTGAACGCTTAAAATCATCGCTTGAGCGAATCAATGAATTATTGGAGAAAAACAACGCGACGCTGGATGCCTATTACCGTGCGTCCGACCCTATTTTGCACTATACGTTTTCAATTAAAACCAGCTGTGAACATAAAGAACTGAGTATGAATATCTTCCACTGGCGCATCAATAATGACCGTTTAAACGACCTTGTTTTACGGGAAATCGAAAGGAAGTTAAATGAATTATCCGCGTGCCATAGCTAAAGCCACTGTATTGGCATTATTCATGGTGATTAGTGTCTCATTCATTGCCAGAACACATGCCAATGGGCCTAATGAGTCTGATATAGCCGTTGTAGAAGATCTTGACCTAAAATCTCAGATGGGCTTTTATGATTTGTTGGCTGAACAAGAAGAAGTTTATGACGTTAGAATGTTTCCGGGAAACAACAGTTTCCTTATCTCGATAACAACGCCTAGCGATAGTCGTTTTATCATGAAAGGAGACATGAAGCTGGAAAAGAATAACAGTGGCGGAACTGATTTCAAGTTCCTACCGATTTACTACAATAGCCCGCAGAAAAATAGGCTGATAGGTAGCCTTATTGACGGGACAACCACTCGGACAATGTTGTTGAACAGCTTTCAGAATGAAAAGAATCAGGTCATTATTTCACAAAATGGTCTGGTTTTTGTTCACCCGAAAAGCGCCAAGCTGGAGTACACGCCTCCGCTGTTTAAAAGCATTAAAACAACAACCAAACCGCTAGAAAACACGCCTCCTGCGGCACCGGCTACTGATAAAAAACCAGACGCAGCTGATAAGCAGTAACTGTTAATGATTCTTCAGCCTGAGTGCAAAGTGGTTGCTAACACTCGCTGCTTTGTCCTTAGGCTAAATCAGATTAGCCAAGTAAGTTTCTCACCGTCAGGCTCCGTACGTTTGCCTGACCGGCAATCGCTTGAGTAATGGTTTTATAATCCTGCGTACCTGAACTCAGTTTATCTGCCAGTAATGATGATGCCTGAAGCGCATCGCCGTCATTCTGAAACGTTGCCATACCGTCAATGCGCGAACGCACATTATCTTTGTGCTGCATCAGTTGACGACGCTGGCCGTTCACATGCTCCAGAATGTTCTGAATATCACCAAGCTGGCTTTTGGCCGGAACAGCGTTAGTTTTCAGCTTATTAATCACATCTTCCGGGGCCACTTCGGCCACGGTTTTAACCGGATAAAATACGCCGTCAGGGTAACGTTGCCCTTCTCCGCGAACGCTTAGATGCTCAGAAACTCGCCCCCATTGGCTTTCATTAACTGAAAAAACCACCTGCTGGCCGTCAGGCGAACGTCCCTGTACGCCAAAACGCCCCAGACCAAGATTCAAACTACGTAAAATCTGCTGTGGAGAGCTGTCATCTTTAATTGTTACCGCGGTAATATCCCGCTTTTGCCCGGCTAAAGAAAAAATCAGCGTTTCCTGCTGTGATTTTTGCAGCACGTTATTAATTCCCTGTAGGGAAAAATTAACCTGAGGTGGTTTTTCCCCTAATATCGCATTTAGCTGACGATCGACCGTTCCGCCAGAAAGCTTATTGCGATTATTCAACAGCGTGTTCAGGCTATCTGCATGTTTTAGATACTGGCTATTATTAGTAGAAACACCCTGACGTAGTGCCAGCAGGTGATTCTCTACTTTACGCAGAAAATTATCGGCCTGCTGAACGGACGTTAGCTGTTCATTTAACTGCACGTTGTAACGTAACGGCTGAGTTGAAATAAACGGCGAATCAGGGAAATTTGTCAGTTTGCTATCAGCAACTGCATTCACCTGACCAACGTTGGCAGTACGAGAAACCTGCCCCCGCGCTAACGCGGAAGCGGTACCAAAACTGTTAGGGGACTGTAAACCTACTTGCATAGCACTCTCAGTTAGATGGCATCAAACAACGATAAATTATTAATCTTCACATAGGTAGCCTGGGTCGCTTGGGCTGCCAGAAGATATCCATTCAGCTTTATTGACGCCGTCGGATAATCCAGATCGGACAGATCTTTCTGAATCAGCTCATTAGAGGTAGCAACATCGACATGAGTATCGTTCAGCATAGAAATAGTATTTTGGCGCCCGCCTAATCCGGTTATCTTAGACGCAACAGAACCAATTCCGTTATCAACGGTATCAATCATGTTCTTCATCGCATCGTTAAACTCTGGCGAATTAAAGTCAGTGTTCGGATCTTTCAGCATACCAACCAGCGAATTTAAGTCGTTCAGCAGGTCATCATTACCGTTAAAGAACACGTCACCTACGGTAGTGTTCTCTTTAATATCAATACCATTAGCTACCGTACTCTCACGCTGCTCATTATTGCCCTGAAACACATATTTGCCTGATGCTTCATCAAACATTACGGTTTGTTCCGACGTTTTAGTACCGGAGAAGATATAACGACCGTCTTCATTCTTAGTGTTCAGCTCTGCAACGATAGACTCCATCATGGCCTGTAACTCGTTGCCATATCCGTCCATATTTTCCGAAGTATTCGTGCCGTTCGATGCGATCAATAGTTTGTCACGCATCGCTAAAAGCTGCTTATTGATCGAATCCATATGGGTTTCTTGCTGGGCTAAGCTGCCTGAGACCGTACTAATATTGCTTTTATATTGGCCGATAGCGGCCTGCTCACGGCTGATTTGTATCATGCGAGTGCTGGCAATCGGATCGTCTGAAGGAACTAACAGACGAGTCTGTTGAGCCATTTGGTCCATCAGCTTGTTCATAGATGAGGCATTATTATTAATGTTTCTCATCATTGTCGCAGCAGTATTTAAGCTAGTTACACGCATTATCATTATTCCTTTATCGTTTGTGTTGTGCGGAATTTGCTCCGTTACACATTACTCGTACTTACGGGCTCGATCCTATTGGTGTTCAGGCTGTTAGACCTGACTTAAAACAGTGCCAGTAAGTCAGAAAATATCTGGTCACCGGTTGCCATAACCTTCAGGTTAGACTGGTAAGCCTTGGTGTAGGTCAAAAGATTGACTGCCTCTTCGTCCATACTCACGCCGCTTACGCTATCGCGTTGAGAGATAGCCTCAAACTGGACCGCCGATGCCGCTCTGAGCTCCACCTGATTTTGGCGACTGGCAATACCAACCCGGCTAACAATCGCGGCGCTGGCATCGTTCAGGCTCATATTGCCCAAGCCATCAATCGCCATAGTTTGGTTTTTAATTCCAATCAGCGCCTGCAAGTTTTTACCGTTACCGTCTTCCCCTGCAGTATCAGAAAATGCCAACTCTTCGGCACTAATATCATTAACCTGCAGCATTCCACGCGGGTTATTCGGATCAAACACAAACAGAGGTTTACCCGGATTACCGTTAAGGTCAAAACCTTGAGCCAGTTGATCGTTAAATGTATCAGCAATCAACTTAGCCATGCTGGTAACCGTGGCCTGCATTTCACCCAAAGTACCGACTTCGTAGTCATGCAGCGCACCTAATTGGCCACCGGTAGACATATCAACGCCGAAAGTGGTACCAGAGAAGGTCAGTTCCATTGCCGGCGCACCGTTACTATCGGTACCCATCTTTAAAGTTGATGAATTTCGTCCGCTAACCAGTGGTTGTCCGTCAACCAGTGAAACCGTGTAAGAACCGTCAGAAGTTTCATTAACCCGTACGTCTACCAGGCCACTCAGCTCATTAACTAACTCATCACGCTCATCGCGCAGCGTATTAACGTTATGACCTTTAGCTTCCAGCTCACTAATATGACGGTTAAACTCAGCAATATTACTGGTCAGAGAATTAATGCTTTCCAGAGTGCTATTACGCTGGGTAGTAATATTGTCTTTCTGGGTATTAATAAAGTTATTAATGCTGTTGAAGCGCGTCGCCATCGCGTTGGCTTCATTAATCACTTGCTCACGCAGCGCTCGGTTTTCAGGCGTGGTGGTAGCCGAATTCAGAGAGGCAAAGAATTTATCCAGGCCGTAGCCTAATCCGGTACTCTCAGCACCAATAATCTGCTCTAAGGCCCCGATGTACTGCTGGCCCATAGTGAAATAACCGGTTTCGCTATTAGCGCGCCAGACCTGATTTGTCAGGTACTGATCTGAAATCCGACGAATACCCGTAACTTCTACGCCGCTTCCTGCTGACATGCCGTAACCGCCTAAGGCGCTGACCTCCACACGCTGACGGCTATAGCCCGGCGTATAGGCATTGGCCGTATTCATTGCCGTCGTATTCAATTTGGCTTGTGCAGCCTGTGCTCCGGTGTAAGCGATATTAATTAACTTCATTTTTTGCATCTCACGTTATGTCATTCCCGGTGCCGTCAAAATCAGTCTGGCCGGTCATTGATGTTCAATTTGCCGCTATTGATATAGCTTCTTTACTGTTTAAAGCGGCCAAACTCAGCCAGACTTAAATACTTATTCGACTTCAGCTGTGGCGTTGTTACCGCCCAATTGCTGAATCAGCAAGTTGGCGATACCACCGCTGCGCTGGGAGGCCAAATTAGTCGCCAGCGTGTCGTCGTAAAAATCACGCATCATGCGCTGCTGCTTACTGTTAAACGGATCGTCATCTGCCGCTAATACATCGGCTGCTTTACGCATCTGTTGTAGCATTGAACGTAAGAAGATGGCTTCAAACTCCTGAGCGGCCTGTTCAATATTTGCCGGCCTGGCGCTGCCGGTTAAATCACCGGCAATGGTATTGCCGGCGTTACTTGAACCTATTGCGTTAATCATATTCAGCCCTTTTAAATCACAACCAGTTCAGCATCTAAAGCACCGGCTTCATGTAAAGATTGCAGAATTGACATCACATCGTCAGGCGTCGCACCCAGACTGTTAATGGTATTTACAATCGATTTCAGGCTGGTACCGGCGGGAATTTTCACCATCTGAGCACCCTGCTGATTCACGCTAACATCACTTTCCGGCGTGATAGCCGTCTGGCCTCGGCCAAACGAGTTCGGTTGGCTCACGTTCTGGCGCTCTTCAATGGTGACTGAAAGGTTACCGTGAGCTACCGCGGCTGCGCGAACAACCACGCCTTCACCCATAACCACCGTGCCAGTTCTGGCGTTAAATACCACCCGTGCCGGCTGAGGACCTGAATCCACTTTGAGCTCTTCCAGCATTGACATAAATGTAACGCGGGCGCTTGGGTCCATCGGAGCAACGACCGAAATATTGGTCGCGCTTTGAGCTGAAGCGGTTGTACCACCGAAAGCCTGATTAATCGCAACCGCGATGTTATTAGCCGTTTTAAAGCTCGGGCGTTTCAGGTTAAGAATTATCTGGTTATTGGTATTAAAGTCGCTTGGAATTTCACGCTCAATGCTGGCACCGTTAGGTACGCGACCTGCGGTGGTTGTATTAATCGTCACGCTCGAGCCACTTTTGCCCTGAGCGCTAACGCCACCGACAACCACATTGCCCTGTGCTAATGCATAAACTTCACCGTCAGCACCGCGCAGTTGAGCTAGCAGTAATGTTCCGCCGCGTAAGCTCTTTGCATCACCAATAGATGAAACCGTGACGTCAATAGTCTGACCACGCGCATACATAGGTGGCAGCGTGGCGCTGATAGCAACCGCAGCCACGTTCTTTACCTTAGGGTCAATTTTGGCCGGCATCTGAACGCCGAACTGACGAAGCATATTGGTCACGGACTGGCTGGTGAATTTCACCTGATTTTTATCACCCGTACCGTCAAGGCCGACAACCAAGCTGTATCCCACCAGTTGGTTACCACGAACCCCCTGAACATCAACCAGGCTACCGACCGTTTGGCTAAAAGCCTGTGGCACGACCAATGAAAGTGCCGTGATTGCCGCACACAGCGAGCGTTTAATCCTTAACATATTTTGTACCTACATCCTCAATAATCAGATTAATCATTAAATAGGGAACACCGGATGGTTAAAGAAGCGCGTTAACCAACCCGCTGCATTCGCATCGCTAAGCGCTCCGCGGCCGGCATAAGAGATCCGGGCATTCGCAATTCGCTGGGATGATATTGAATTATCCCGTTCAACGTCTTCGGCTCTGACCAAACCGGTAACGCGCATATATTCATCGCCCTGATTTAGGGTAAGCCACTTTTCACCACGGACTTCCAGCACGCCGTTAGGCAGGACTTTATGGACGGCAACAGAAATAGAACCTCTGAGCATGTTTTGCTGCTGGGACGTGCCATTACCGTTAAAGTTACGATTACCCGAAACAGAGCCGCTTAGGTTGTCGATGGTGTGGCCGAAAACTTCAGGCGCGCCGATAGACACATCATTTTTCTTACCAAAATTCGTTCTGGCCTGCTTGCTCGATTGCGTTGATTCATCCAGCTTGATAGTCAAAATATCGCCAACCCGGTAAGCCCGGCGATCTTGAACCAACGTCCAGTTATAACCGGTTTGATATAGCCCGCCACCGCTGACCACTGGCTGAGCAGCGCTAAGATTTTCTGGCGGTGCAAAAGCAGCGTCGTCTTTAGTCACCAGCATGGCTGGGCTTTCGCAGCCCGCCAGGCTGATAAATAAAGGAAGACTACATAGCAAAATAAATAATTTTTTCATCACGTTAGCTACAATTCAAAGTTCATAAGGGCGTACTTTCATACGCCGGAGGTTAATGACAACGACAGTGCCCAAATCACCGCCCTTTGTCCGCCAGGAAATACCGCTATTCCAACGCACTCTTCGCGGACAAAACCTACGAAAAACTCAGCGCTAATTACATGCTCTGAGTAATAAACTTCAGCATATCGTCGGCGGCAGAAACCATCTTGGCATTCATTTCATAGGCGCGTTGAACGGTGATCATATCCACCATTTCTTCAACAACCTGCACGTTAGAACCTTCCAGTGTGCCTTGTTTCAGTTGCCCGAAAGCTTCTTCACCGGGAACACCTTCTACCGCTTCACCGCTGGCTGCAGTCTCTTTATATAAGTTACCGCCAATGGCGTTTAAACCGGCCGGATTAACAAAGTTCACCAGCGTTATCTGACCCAGTTCAGCCGGGTCGGTTTCACCGCCAACAATGGCAGAAACCGTTCCGTCGGTACCGATGGTGACCGAAGAGGTATTCGGTGGCAGCTCAATTTGTGGCAGTAACGGCAGGCCCTGAGCGGTAACAATCGTACCGTCAGCATTAACCTGTAAATTACCGGCGCGGGTGTAAGCAATATCACCATCCGGGGTTTCTACTTGGAAGAATCCCTGCCCGGTAATCGCCACATCCAGGCTCTGTCCGGTGGTCTGCATACTGCCAACGGTAAATTGCTTCTGGGTACCGATAATGTTGACACCGCTACCGTACTGAACGCCGGTCGGTGCCATATTGGCCTGATCGAGCTGAGTACCCGGTGCTCTTGCCGTTTGGTAAAACAGGTCTTCAAAAACGACGCGATCCCGCTTAAAACCGGTGGTGTTAACGTTAGCCAGGTTATTGGAGATTGCGTTCATCTTGGCATCTTGTGCCGCCAGACCCGTTTTACTAATCCACAATGCTGGATTCATTCTGATCGTTCCTTAGTCTCGTTATTTCGGGAGTGGGTACTCCCGGCCATCCGGAAGCACGCTCAAACGGTGGTTTAACCGTTACGGATTAGCTTGTTACCAGCCTGAGCCAGTTCTTCAGCCGCTTTCATCATTTTGATTTGGGCTTCAAACTGACGGTTCAATGACACGGTGGATACCATTTCAGTAATCGCTGACACGTTACTGCCTTCTAAATGCTGGCCAATAACCTGAACCGCTTCGTCACGCGGTACAGCGCCGGCATTAGAAATCAGCAGCCCGCTGTTATCTTTACTCAGCTGATTAGCCGCAATATCCACCAGCTTAATGCGATCCACATCCATTACTGCGGCCATATTGCCGTCGTCAGGCGTAATCGAGATGGTTCCGTCACGGCCAATGTCCACCGAGGCAAAAGGAGGAAGTACGATAGGTCCGCCATCGCCTAAAACGGGCATGCCGCCAACCGTTAAACTTCCGTCTTCTTCAATCTCGATATTCCCGTCACGGGTGTAGACTTCACGATCGCCATCTTGCAAAGCGATTAATCCTCGTCCCTGAATTGCTACGTCCAGCCCGCGGCCAGTCTGGATAATCGAACCGGGCGTCATATCAACGCCACCGTTCTGTCCTTCAACAAGATAACGACTGTCAAATCCGGCACCCATAACCTGACGGGATGCGGCCTGTGCCAGATCGGCTCTAAACCCCTGAGTATTGGCATTAGCTAAGTTGTTTGCGCTGATCTGCTGCTTCGATAACGCCTGATTAGCGCCGCTGACAGCGGTATAAATTAAAGGATCCATAACTTACCTATTAAATAGCCTGGAACAGCGATTGCATCATGCTGTCATTGGTGGAAATAACTTTGGTATTTGCCTGATAGTTACGCTGTGCCGTCATCAGGTTAACCAACTCGGCGGTTAAATCGACGTTTGAGCCTTCCAGTGCATATGACTGAACTGACCCCAACAGGCCGCTGCCCGGCGTTCCAATAATCGGGTTACCGGAAGAAGAGGTTTGTGACCAGCTGGTGCCGTCTTTCGGTGCCAGACCGTTGGCATTGGTAAAGTTAGCCAGCACTAACTGACCCTGTAGCATACGTTCGCCGTTGCTATAGGTTGCATAAACAGTACCGTCTTTATCGATTTGAACACCGGTACGTTCTGCTGAGGCAAAACCGTTGCTGGCGTTATTTGAAACGCTGAACCCTGAACCAAACTGGCTGCTGCCACCGTAGTTGATTGAAATATTCAGGTCTTGTGCGCCGGATACCGGCGTTGTGATATCCACATTCCCCGTCGGTGCGATCATCACGCCGTTTTGGTCAAACTGTAACGTAGTCGGCGTACCGGTTGTCTGGCCGTCAACGCTGTAATGGGCTTCCCACTCATTCTCACCGGTTTTAACAAAATACTGGGTCATGGTGTGCTCACGACCTAATGAGTCAAATACCTGAGTGGTATAAGAGTTATTAAAGCTATCTCTGTCTGCCGGATCGAACGGGGTTTTAGCCGGAATGGTTGCTTCTGCATCAAAGTTAGCCGTAAAGTTCAGACTGTCCGTTGCTTTAGCCGGAATTGAACCGGTGCTGACCTGAAGGTCAGAAACGGTACCAACCTGAAGATTACCGTTGGCATCTACCGGGTAACCCTGAATTTTCATATCGTTATTGTTAACGATAAAACCTTCTTTATCGAAACCGAAGTAACCTGCGCGGGTATAGCTGGTGGTACCGGCACTATCGCGTACCACAAAGAAACCATTACCGCTGATAGCAAGGTCCAGCGGGCTTGAACCGGCGCTGATATCACCACCACGAGTAATACTTTGAGAAACGCCGGAAACGGAAACCCCTAACGGCTGCGACTGAGCATAAATAGAAGAAAACTCCGCTCGTGAAGATTTGTAACCCACGGTTCCTGAGTTGGCGATATTGTTACTGATCGACGTCAGCTGTTCGGTTACGGCATTCAGGCCGCTGTTAGCAATGTTAAAACTCATTAGCTTAAAACTCCTTGTTTTGGATTATTTGATGACGGGTTGTTGGTAGGACCAAACTGGCTCACCTTATAGAAAGGCACTTCGCCTAAGCCGGAGACGTTAACCAAAGCCGAACCACCCTCTAATGGAATGCGGACGTTATTCACCGTTCCCGCGATTTCCACCGGAACATTTTCTTCCCCTATGTCGGTAACCACGCTAATGGTGTACTCACCGGGTGCAAGACCCAGCTCTTTCGGATTAATAGTGAAATCCACGCTTCCTGATTCTTGTTTACCCAGTTCAATCTTATGCTGCACGCCGGCAGAATCTTTGACCGTGACGGTAACCACGTTGGCACTCTGGCCCAGCGTTAAACGACCATTAATTTCTTGGTCCTCAACCTGAATGGTATCGGTCTGAACCATTACTGATTGACCAACTAATCCGGCGGTTGATAACACTTGCAGGTTATCCATCAGCACTGAATTGTTTTGCATCAGCTTAGACATAGTTTCCATTGACTGGACCTGAGTCATTTGAGCTAGTTGCCCGACATACTCGGTCCCGTCGGTTGGATTTAGCGGATCCTGATTCTGGATCTGTGCAACAAGTAATGTCATAAACAGGTTGTTGAGTTCACCCGCACCGTTATTCTGAACACCCGCGCGCTCATTGCCTGAACCGCTATAGTTGCGCGTGTTGTCGACATTAAGATCCATTACCCTTCTCCTAATTTAAGTAAGCTTTGCTGCATACTTTTCACACTGTTTAAAACTTCAACGTTAGTTTCGAAGCTACGTGAAGCCGACATCATATCGGCCATCTCTTCTACTACGCTGATGTCCGGGTAATACACATACCCTGCTTGGTCGGCCATCGGATGACCGGGTTCGAAGCGTTGTACCGCGCCACCGGTCTCTATCACATCCAACACCTGAACGCTGGCGCCGGCAGGGCGACCGTTGGTCATCAGCTGGCTATTTTCATAAACGGCAGAAAATACCGGACGACGGGCTTTATACACCGCACCTTCTGTTTCTGCCGGAGACTCAGCATTGGCCAAGTTACTGGCAATGGTATTGAGTCGAATGGTTTGAGCCGTCATGGCCGAACCAGATACCCGATAAATCGAGGAAAAGGACATTATTACTTCCCTTCAATCGCTTTTTTTAACCCACCCAATTTCATATTGAGAAAGGTTAAGCTGGTTTGATAGTCCAGGCTGTTTTCTGAAAAGGCAGCCTGTTCAACGTTTAACGCTACTGTATTGCCATCCTGAGACGGCTGGTGAGGTATGCGATACATCACTTCCGGAGAACTCCGCATGCCTGATGAAAATTTTGTACGTTGCATTTCTGCGGCAAAATTTATATCTTTAGCCTGAAAGTTGGGCGTATCCACATTGGCCAAATTCGTAGACAGTAACTCAGCCCTGACAAGACGAAGTTGTACTGCCGACGGATGAACACCCAATGCTTTATCAAAACTTATACCCATTTTTGTCTCTTCCTGAAGATGTTGTTATGCAAGGACTGCCATATATAAAGCAATATGTGTGCCACTTTTATAACGCCATGAATAATAGGAACTATATGTATAAGTTATCGCTAAAGCGGAAATCTCTTTTCCGCCCTACTAGGAAAAGCACCAATGGCGGAAATCGTTTCCTTTTCCTGCTATTGTCCAGCGTCAGTGCCGCGCTTTTTTTAGCC
>POVV01000560.1_pt1 | contig 22503 bp, 17 predicted proteins | sample 1560271 | NCBI WGS metagenome assembly POVV01 (sample SAMN08337232, study PRJNA429181) | Bioreactor metagenome, whole genome shotgun sequencing project. | biome: cows' rumen and soil; feature: anaerobic; isolation source: anaerobic chemostat enrichment culture, galacturonate as sole carbon... | reverse complement strand
GCTCTAGCCCGTGGTGCAGTCTGGACGGCACGACGTTCTCTGGATGTTGCTTATCAGCATTTGCCTAAGTTAAATAAGGTTCGCGGAGCCGATCTGTTATTAGATAGCCTGAAGCTATCTATCGATCAGACGAACGATAATTCATCTTTACCGGTGGCTGCCGATCAACTATTAGCTTGGTTGGAGCAGCGGGCTGGCGAAGGTGAATCGCGTAATCCGGAAGAGGAGGCGGAGTGGTTATTACAGGCCACTTTGGCGCGCCCTGACGATGAAGAGTTGATTGAGATGGCGTCATCGGCTTTGGTGGCCTGTGGTGCCGTTGCTCAGGCTAAATCAGTGCTTTGGACATTTGTTGAGACTCATCTGTCCGTAGAATCAGTGCTAGCCTACCGGCTGCTGGATATTTTACTGGATGAAAAGTCCGATCCTTCGAGCCAGTCGGAAATCGTTCGCCTAGCCGATGCCTATCAGCCAACCTTACCGGCAGTTGCACTCTGGTGCCGAATTAAACAGGCTCAGCATCAGGCCAATTGGCCGGAAGTTGAACGGCTATGCAAGCAGATGATTGACGTCGTTCCTGAATATCGAGGCCCGAGGATGATGCTGGCTGAAGCGTCAATGCAGCAAAAACTATTTCAACAGGCCATCGAGTGTTATCAGCAATTGGTTGCGCAAACGGATGAGCCAAGGAATATTCTTTGGGATCTGATGACCGCAGCCAGCGCGGCAGAACAGTGGGATCTTGTTCGTGAAACGGCCGAAAAAATCGATATTAAATTGACTCCGGGAGAAGGGGAGATTAATGAAGATTGGGGCTGGGTTCGTTTACGCATGGACGATCGTGACGATGAGGTTGAATACTACGGTCAATTTATTGGCCCTGTAACGGCTAAAGTACTGCAACTGGCCGCGCCGAATAATAGCCAATGCTTCGGTGATGTGGTGGTGATTGATGCCGGCATGTTAGAAACACCCCCGGAGGATGAAGAACAACGTAAAGAGTACACCGCAGTGTATCGAGTGGTACACACTCTAAAACGTGGGAATTATGGTGATAGCTGGTTTATTGATGGTGTTATGCCAAGCGAAGAACAATACCAAGATTTTGTTGATGCCATTGAGCAGCTTGGCTGGCAAATTCGGGTCAGAAGTTCGACAGAATACCAGCTAACCGATGCACAGAATCCTGAAGCCGAACCACTAAACGGCATCTATTTTTATCTGGCTGCCCCAGCGAATGTAACTGCTGCAGAAATCAATGCCAAGCTGCTAGAACTGACAGAAAGCTGGCAGCACGATTGGTGTTGGTTTACGTTGGCTGAGAAAGCAGATGCCCCCGATGTTGAGCGGCATCGGGGATTGATTGAGCGCTACGGCTTATAATCTATTTGGCTTATATGTTCTGTTGATCGAGCGAACCGTTTTTATTCAACGGTTCGCTTTTTTGTATGACTAAAGCTGTGCGGATTTTTTGATATTGCTGACGCTGCTTTCTACCCATCCGTCGCTCAGGCGGGTTTTTAACACATCACCGACTTTAACCTGTTTGGTCTTTTTCAGCGCGCTTCCGTCCGGCGCACTGGTGACGCTATAGCCTCTGGCCAGCGTGGCTAACGGGCTAACGGCCTCTAACTGTGAATAGCTAATGCTAAAGCGCTGTTTAGCCGCATTCATCTGGCGTTCTAAGGCTTGCTGAAGCTGATACTGGCGCTGCTGAAGCAACTGCTGGTAACGATGAACACGTGCCTGTGGCTGAGTCTGGATTAAACGCTGTTGCAAGCGTTCTGATTGGCGACTCTTTAGCCGTAGCTGGGTTTGAATGCCATCTTCCAGCCGATTGTGTAATTTTAACAGTGCCGTTTGCTGACGTGACAGGCGTAGTTGGGGGTGTTGCTGCTGTAACCGACTGTCTAAACGGTTAATGATTTGATGCTGACGAGAAAGATAGTAGTCCATCGCCATTTCTAAACGCTGTTGCTGGGTTTGTAAGCGGCGTACCAGTTCGACCTGATTACGGCTGACCATTTCAGCCGCTGCCGACGGCGTAGGTGCCCGAAGGTCGGCAACAAAGTCAGCAATGGTCACATCAGTTTCATGGCCGACGGCGCTGACTATCGGAATTTTACTGTTAAAGATGGCTCTGATGACCAGCTCTTCGTTAAAACACCACAGGTCTTCTAACGACCCTCCGCCTCGGCCAACGATTAATACATCGCATTCATTACGTTGATTAGCTAGCTCAATGGCTTTGACTATCTGCATAATGGCATCGGTGCCCTGAACGGCGGTCGGATAGATAATGACCGGCAGTGAAGGGTCGCGACGGCGAAGAATCTGCAAAATGTCATGTAGTGCCGCCCCGGATTTTGATGTGATTATTCCGATACAGGCCGCCGGAGAAGGAAGAGGGCGCTTGCGCTGCTGGTCGAATAACCCTTCATCAGACAATCTTTGTTTTAGCTGCTCAAAGCGCTGTTGTAGCAGGCCGTCTCCGGCCGGTTGCATACTTTCAGCAATAATCTGATAGTCACCGCGTGGTTCATACAGCGTTATGGTTGCCCGAACTAAAACCTGCTGGCCATTTTGAGGTTGGAAGGTGGTTTTTCGGTTAGCAGTACGAAACATAGCGCAGCGAACCTGAGCTCGGTCATCTTTCAGGGTGAAATACCAGTGGCCGGAAGAGGGCTGGGATAAGTTTGATATTTCGGCCGAAAGCCATATCTGACCCATTTCCATTTCCAACAGTTGGCGGACCGTCTGATTAAGGCGGCTTACAGTAAAAATTGGTGGTGATGTAGGTAGTGACATGTGACGGAGATCAAACTCTAAAACAAAGACTTAATCTTTCGATACTACATAGGTGTACAGGCTAATCAAGTATTATTTTTAAAAATGAGTGGCGGCAAGGGGCATGGCTCTGTATAATGCCACTGCAATATTTTATCTGTTTCCAACCCACTGTCGGTGAGATATTGCCATGCTACGTATCGCTAAAGAAGCCCTAACATTTGATGATGTTCTATTAGTTCCTGCCCACTCGTCCGTGCTACCAAATACTGCTGAATTATCAACGATGTTGACCTCAACAATTCGTTTAAATATTCCTATGCTTTCAGCAGCGATGGACACCGTAACTGAGGCCAGTTTAGCTATTGCTCTGGCTCAGGAAGGTGGAATCGGTTTTATCCACAAAAATATGTCGATTGAACGCCAGGCTGAAGAAGTTCGCCGGGTGAAAAGGCATGAAAGCGGCATCGTAACCGATCCTATTACCGTGACGCCTGACACTACCGTTCGTGAAGTTAAAGAACTGGCGGTGATTAACGGTTTTGCCGGTTATCCGGTGGTTGGCGAAAATAACGAGTTGGTTGGTATTATTACCGGCCGTGACGTACGTTTCGTCACCGATCTTGATCTACCCGTCAGCGCGCTGATGACCCAGAAAGCAAATCTGGTGACGGTAAAAGAGGGTGAAACCCGTGAAGTTGTATTCCAGAAAATGCATGAAAAACGCGTAGAGAAAGCGCTGGTTATTGATGATCAGTTCCATCTGTGCGGCATGATCACGGTTAAAGACTTTCAAAAAGCAGAACGCAAACCGAATGCCTGTAAGGATGAACACGGTCGTTTACGCGTTGGTGCTGCTGTCGGTGCCGGTGGCGGCAATGAAGAGCGCGTTGCTGCGCTGGTTGAAGCTGGTGTTGATGTGTTACTGATTGACTCATCTCACGGTCACTCTGAAGGCGTTTTACAGCGTATTCGTGAAACTCGTGCCGCCTATCCTGACCTGCAAATTATTGGTGGTAACGTCGCCACCTCTGCCGGCGCTCTGGCGTTAGTTGAAGCCGGTGTGAATGCGGTTAAAGTTGGTATCGGCCCGGGTTCTATCTGTACTACCCGTATTGTTACCGGCGTAGGCGTACCGCAAATTACGGCAATCGCTGATGCGGTTGATGCTGTTGGCCATTTAGGTATTCCGGTCATTGCCGACGGTGGTATCCGTTTCTCCGGTGATATCGCTAAAGCCATCGCTGCCGGTGCCTCCTGCGTTATGGTTGGTTCAATGTTAGCCGGTACTGAAGAATCTCCGGGTGAAATTGAGCTGTATCAAGGTCGTTCATTTAAGTCATACCGCGGAATGGGGTCTTTAGGTGCAATGTCCAAAGGCTCGTCAGACCGTTATTTCCAGACTGATAACGCGGCAGATAAATTAGTTCCTGAAGGTATTGAAGGCCGTGTGGCTTATAAGGGCCTGCTGAAGGTTATTATTCATCAGCAAATGGGCGGATTACGTTCATGTATGGGCTTGACCGGCTGTCCGACCATCGACGATCTGCGCACCAAGGCTGAGTTTGTTCGTATTACCGGTGCCGGTATTCAGGAAAGCCACGTGCACGATGTGACCATTACTAAAGAATCACCGAATTACCGTATGGGCTAATTCAGATAGCCTCTGAAATCAGCCATATTTGCAATATCGATAAGATACGAGAGTCTGAGTAACAGATTCAGCTCTCGTAATCTTTGCCAACGCAGTTATAATACCGAAAAATTCCCAGTCGGGTCTGTGCTCAGATCCCCCACTACAGTTTTTGGAAAGCTATTCATGTCAAAAAACATCCATAAGCATCGTATCCTAATTCTGGATTTTGGTTCTCAATACACCCAATTAATTGCCCGCCGAGTACGTGAAATCGGTGTTTATTGTGAACTATGGGCATGGGACGTGAGCGAAGCTCAAATTCGTGAATTCCAACCAACCGGTATTATTCTTTCCGGTAGCCCTGAAAGCACCACTGAAGCCGGAAGCCCGCGCGCACCGGAATATGTATTCAATGCCGGCATTCCTGTATTAGGTATTTGCTATGGTATGCAAACCATGGCCGTACAGCTTGGCGGTCAGGTTCAGGGTTCAACTGAGCGTGAGTTTGGCTATGCTAAAGTTGATATCGTTGAACAAAGCGAGTTTGTCCGTGATATTCAGGACGCGCTATCGGCTGAAGGCAAACCTCAGCTTGATGTCTGGATGAGTCATGGTGATAAAGTGACGGCTATTCCGGCCGGTTTTAAAACCATTGCCCGCACCGATACCTGTCCGTTTGCCATTATGGCCAACGAAGACAAACACTTCTACGGCATACAGTTCCACCCGGAAGTTACCCATACCCATCAGGGGTTAAACCTATTAAAGCGCTTTGTGCTTGATATCTGCGGATGCGAAGTCCTTTGGACTCCGGCTACGATTATTGATGATGCTATTGAGCGCATTCGCGAGCAGGTGGGTGAAGATCAGGTCATTCTTGGTTTGTCTGGTGGTGTCGACTCTTCGGTTACCGCCATGCTATTACACCGTGCTATCGGTAACCGCCTGACCTGCGTGTTTGTTGATAATGGCCTACTGCGCCTGAATGAAGCAAACCAGGTGATGGAGATGTTCGGCGATCGCTTTGGTCTGAACATTATTCATGTTGAAGCTGAACAGCGCTTCCTGAGTGCTTTAGCCGGCATTGATGAGCCTGAAGCTAAGCGTAAGACTATCGGTCGGGTTTTTGTTGAAGTCTTTGATGAGCAGGCAACTAAGCAGACTAACGTTAAGTGGCTGGCTCAGGGCACGATTTATCCTGATGTTATCGAGTCTGCTGCTTCTGCAACCGGTAAAGCTCATGTGATTAAATCTCACCATAACGTTGGTGGCTTACCGGCTGAAATGAAGATGGGCTTGGTTGAGCCATTAAAAGAGCTGTTTAAAGACGAAGTGCGTAAGATTGGTCTGGAGCTAGGCCTGCCGTACGACATGCTGTATCGCCATCCGTTCCCGGGCCCGGGTTTAGGGGTTCGCGTTCTGGGTGAAGTGAAGAAAGAGTATTGCGACTTACTGCGCCGTGCTGATGCGATCTTTATTGAAGAGCTGCATAAAGCCGATCTATATAATAAAGTCAGTCAGGCGTTCACCGTATTCTTGCCGGTGCGTTCCGTTGGCGTAATGGGCGATGGCCGTAAGTATGACTGGGTTGTTTCACTGCGCGCAGTCGAGACTATCGACTTTATGACCGCGCATTGGGCTCATTTACCGTATGACTTCTTAGGCCGTGTTTCTAACCGGATAATTAACGAAGTGAACGGTATTTCTCGTGTGGTTTATGATATTAGCGGTAAACCACCGGCGACGATTGAGTGGGAATAAGACCCTAGTTTCCATAAAAGGCTAGTTGATATCATGCCCAGATTAATCGATGGATTATCTGGGTTTTTTTATTTGTGTCACATCATTGGCGAGTTACCTGAATGATAAAAGCTTCTAACAGGAAATATTTTTCGCAACCCTCCACACAGCATTGGCGCGCAATCTATATCCCCCTGTCCCAAATCGAAAGCATATACGGCCATGGTAACTTCGATGATGCAGGTGATGAACTGGTATATACCCTGCGTGAAATTTGTGGCATCGAAGATATTGAACGTGGTTGTCGGATCGACATTGACAGCAGCCATGCTAATCCATGGTTTCATGTGTTGATCTTTGAGGTGGCTGATATGTCTGAGGAAGAATTCGAAAAGCTTGTCGCTGGTGTTAAGAAGCTGAAATTGTGGGATGAAAGTTTTCAGACAATTAAGTGAAATTAACAAGGTGCGATGGTTTCGTGAGGGAAAGGGCAGACAACGAAAAGTAGCCATTTGATGGATAACCGAAGAGGACATGCCTGAATTCAGTAACGCGCTACATACAAGGCTTGCTATAGCGTGATGTAGCACAACCACTACTCATAGCTAATTGTGTAAAATAGATAATTATTAATATTAGCAAATAAAGTCAGTAATTAAGGTAAATATCAAATGGAATTGGATCATAAGAAAAAATACTCTGAAATTATTGAGTTGGGCAATGGGGAACAGCTGGTTTCCTTTTTTAAGAAGTTGAATGCTGAGGACAGAAGAGCGCTAATACCTTCGATTAAACAAGATATAAAGCGTTTATACACTACCCGTGAATTGAGCAGAAGAATTTGGGGATATGCTGGCACAAGAGAACAGCTCAATATGTTAAGTATTGCGATGTTTGTATGCTACGGAAAAGCTGAACGTAAGTTAATAAAGCCTCATTTATTGCCTGCCGATAAGCAGATCGATAATATTTTATCGTGGTATCAACCGGAATGGTTTAATCAATATATTAATGAGTTATCTAATCAGGAATATATACCTATTCAATATGAAAGCTTGGCTGATTGGATAGCTAAAGGTTATTTGTTAGACGTTTATCCTGAATTAATCGCCCAAAAAATGGTATTGGATGTGAGTTGTCTGGAAAAATATCCTTTTATTTTAGATAAGCATATCTGGTTTATTTTCCAATATCCTAATACTATTTCATGGTCAGACTATTGGTCGCCAAAAGAGAATAAGCCTATAGATGCGGATGACCGAAAGTGGATATATATTTTCAAAAAAATTATTAATAATAAACTAATAAATCGGATGCAGGTGTTGAAGGAATGTCTGCTGTCCGTAAACCGCAATTTTGATAAAAATCAGACCAATTGGTATTCCGATTTGTTTGTTGCTCTTGAGCCAACTGTTGAAGAATGTATCCAGTTGCAGAATGAGCTATTTTCTGTGTTTCACTGTCCACAAAGCAAACCGATAAACGTTGCGCTGAGTATGATTAAAAAAATAAACGCTCAGCCAAAATTTAGTGCCGGTGAGTTTATTGCTTATATGCCGTTATTGTTATCTTATGAAACCAAAGGTATTGTAAATAACACCTTGATGATAGCCGATAGTTTAGCAAAGCGATCTCCTGAGTTGGCTGATGATATTGCGGTACTGCTACCTAATACATTCTTGAGTAAAGACCAATCTTTGCAAACGAAAGCGGCCAAGCTTATCGTTAAATATGCAAACCCCGCGGACCAGAACCTTATTGCGAATATCTGTGATTATATTGATAATCTTTTGATGGATACCCGCCTTTTATTAAAAGACTTTCTTGAGGTACCGGCAGTAGTTGCTGAATCCTCTGTCTATAAAGAAAAAGAACGGATAAGAATCGAACTGATTAGGGAAGATAACCGTATTCCTGAAATTAGCACCTGGGATGATTTTGTTTTTCTTTTAGGTCACGTATTTTTTAACGCAGAACCCTATCATTTTGATCAGTTGCCCACCTATCTTTTACAATTTTCCGGGCAGATTAACGAAGATACGGTTCAACAGCTGGAACCCGCTTTCTTACAGGCTTACAAAACAATTGATATATGGAATTCAACCATTGGATTTTTAGACCGAATATCAGCGGCTTTCTTCTTAGAATACGGGCGTCGCTTGATCGAGCGTTACCCGGAGCAAACGAGAAATCTGCAAAAATTAGCCGATAAATATAAGCATATTACTTTCAGCCCCGAGAACTGGAAAACGTCGAAGATGGAAAAATATATCCCATATATGGATATATTTTCATACGTGTTAGAACAACTGAGTAATAACTCAAGGTTACCGCTGTTATCGACGCCAACTCATTTACCATGCTTTATTGATCCCATGGTCTTAGCGGAAAGACTGTATCTTTATCAGCAACAAAACGTTGAACCCAGCAGCTTTGATTTACAGCTAGCGCTACAGCGCTGTGCATTGGATGCAGATCTCGATAAGCTGAAGCCGGTATTGAAAACTCTTAAGGGCGATGCTCCATTATTACTGAGTTATTTACTTTCAGGTGATGCAGGTTGCCTTGATAAGGCTGCCAATAAGGACTGGAAATTAGCCGCTGTCATTACTCGCTATGGCTATAGCCCTGATGAAACGGCCTTTAATATGGGTTGTTCTCTATTAGAAACTAACAATATCCCTATTGAGCTTATGACTCAAATATTGCCTTGGCAGATAAATTGCAGAAAACAGAATGTGAGTATTTTGAATAATGAAAGTAAGGATGTTTTTACCAAAACGCTACGTATTGATATTGCAGATTATTCACTTAAGGTAGATAGTCCTCTGTTTTACCAATATATGTGTGCGAGCTACAGTTATAGTTCTTTCGAGTGGTCTGCAGATAATAGACGGCGTATTTTTAGCTGTCCTTATGTTCCCGATATTATTCTGAGGCGGTTTATATGCTCAAAGTTTGAATGCTCTGATATAAAAGAAGTCAAAGCGATTTCAGAGGTGTTGCAAACAATTTATCAATTGCCTTTTCCGTTAACTGATACGTCGTATCTGCTGATTGCATTAAGTATGTTGCACGGTGATAAAACAATACGAACGCTAGCCGGTGAAATTTGGATTGATAAATTAGGCCAATATTCACCCGTCAATAATCAGTTAATTGGCGATATTATCGGAACGTTGGAAAAAGAAGAGTGGGCGCCGTTAAAACGCTTTACTGACTTAGCGTCTCAAACGCTGGTTGGAGTGAATCCCGACCAAAATAAAGCGTTGGAGGTGATAGTCTCTAATATATTATCTCACCTGTCAGAGACTAATATTGCCAATTATAAAAAGCTAGTCATGCTTCATGATGATTTAAAGGCGAGAATTCAATAAGATGGATGATCTATTAACCTATAACTATTTAGCACCATCAGCCTTGCTTAAAGATAATGGCTCAGAAGCGCTTTTTTTATCTCAATACAGTGAGATTCAGAAAAGTACCGATGTGCCCTGTTTTTTTCTGGGCAGAGTGAAAGAACCGTTTACGATGGCGCGATGTTTGGTCGCTTTATCAAACGTTGTTAAATCGAGTTTTAATCTTTCACCTTTCCAATTGGCGCTGTTAAAAGATCCTATTGTTACCGCTGGCAATAGCTGTGTACGGTTTGAGGGCTTTTCCCATTGCGCCGGAGTTTATGCTCGGGTTGACCTATTAGCTGATGCACTAGACGGTGAGTTTTTGGCTAACGTGACAACGAACGGTGATTTTAATCAGCCGATGCGAACGGCGTTAAGCAGCATTCAGAACAATGAAAACGTGATGCTTTCTATTGGGAAGAAAGAGGTGGGGCTGGACGTTGAAGGTAAGACTGTCGTTGAGCGAAAAGTACCTCTGCCGGTTAAGTGGATTAAAGGCCTAAGTTCGGTACAAATCTATCTATCGCAATCAGAAATAAGTCATACGTTCAATAAAATTCAAACCCAACAGCTGTTTAGGTCAATGCCAAAAGGGCAAATAAAAACGGATTATTTTTTAGTTATTAAAGGCAATACGCCACTTTTTTCACCGATGAAATCAGAAGGAGCGATTTGTCTGGGGGGGCTACATCGCTTGAGATTGCTGGAGCCATTATTGCCATTTATGAAACAGCTACAAGTTTTTGCCCATTCAGAGATGCAGGCGACGACCTGGCAATTCAGTTTTGGTAGCCTGAGATTTAGCCTGTCATTGTCCAGAGATCCTTGGCGAGGTTTCTCAGGAGAAGGTGCGACGTTAGATGCGCTTATTGATAACGTTTCTCAAGGGTGGATGGATATTTTTGAACAGAATGCCTATGCCAATCAGACTTTTGATCCTTCACTTTTTACTATTAAAGAAAGTCTCTATTTAAGTAAAACAGAGAATGTATCTGCGCAATTAGCGGCTATGGGACTATTAGGCTTTGATCTGAATGATAATGTTTTTTTCTATCGACAGCTCCCCTTCAAAATCAGTCGTATCATGCAGTTAAATCCGCGTTTAAAAGGTGCGGAAAAACTGATTGCTGGTAATAAAGTTGAAATTATTCAGAATACTTTAGGACGGATAGAAGCCCGGGTTGAAGGTAGTGGTATTTTTCACACAGTGATATTTGATGGTAATAATCAGCGTTGTACCTGTGAGTGGTATGGTAAGCATCAGGGGGCTAGGGGGCCTTGTAAACACGTATTGGCGGTGAAGAAAATAGTCATGGTTTGATTATGCTAGATTAATAAATATCGCTATTTTCTCCTAATTGAGGCGACTACCAGTACTGATTCAACTTAGGCCAATAGAGTTTTAAGCAAAGGATGCTTTATGTTCAATTCTTTGATTTTTATCTATACCCCAATTCCAATGAGTTTTGACAGCCATTTTGATCTATCAACTTGATTAGAACGATCGAATAATAACATCAGCCAAAAGAGACTATTCCAAATACCGGTAGAAACCGGTGTGGTGGGGCATGCTTCTGAATAAGCTAGTTAAACCCAGCTTAATCAATTGATTAACTGGGTTTTGTGTGTGAATTAAACATATCTATTTAGTATAACCGTATATTACAGTGCTCAGTTATTGCTTAATTTATGGCGTTTATTCAGGTCGTCAATGATTTCATTAAAGGGTTTTTCATATTTAAAGAAAAATAGAATCAAAACGCAGACTAGAGCAAAGGCGATAGGGATCCAGATATAGCTGGCAATAATGGCATCCATTGAAGCCTCAGTCTGAGGCTGATTCGCGACGTAACCGCCGGCCGCCATAACCCACATAGGTATAGCTCCACCAAGGCCTGCTCCAAGTTTTATACCAATTCCTGCGGCCGTCGATACCAATAGCCCTTGGGCTCGGATACCTGATTTCCATTCACCAAAATCAACGGTATCAGCGATAAGAACGAATAATAAACCGGAGGTAAACCCTTTGCCTATTGCGCCGAATACGGTACCAAAATAGATCAGTGCAATATTTTTATCGCCAAGGTAGATGATCAGCTGACCCAGAGCAAATACGCTAAAGCCAACTAAAATAACCCAGCGCTTATCAAATCGCTTGGTTAAAAATGGCACCATAAATAAACCTAAGATGCTGCACATAGCTAATGAATTTACAATCGGGACAAGCTCAGGTTGACCGATATAGTAAGTCACATAGTAAATAGCCGCAGTAGAGCGTTGGGTATAACAGATATAACAGAAAATTGTTAATAGCAGCGCCATAAACCAAGGGGTATTGCCTTTAATCGCTTTTATCCCCTCTTTTAGTGGCAGTGATTTTTGGCTTGAATCAGTATGAACACGCTCTTTGGTATTAAAAAAAGTAATAAGTAATAGCGCAACGGCGACAATGGCATATAAACAAATTGTGGCAAAGAAGCCTTTTTGCATATCCCCAGCGCCAAAGAAAGCAACTAAAGGTAAAAGGGTTAAATTGACAACAAGCCCACCAAATTGGCCACCTAGCATTCTAAACGTATTGGCGACGGTTCTTTCCTGTTGGTCATTGGTTAAGCTGGGTAAAATAGTTGATAAAGGGTTATTGACTGCCGAATACAACACGCTGACTAAAATATAGGCCGTGAAGGCATAAATCATTTTTCCTGACGGGCTTAGATCGGGCCCCCAGAATAACATAACGCAGGCGGCAGCAAAGGGAATACAAAACCATAATATCCATGGGCGTGATTTTCCCCAGCGGGTATTTGTTTTATCAATTAACATACCAAGAATAGGGCTATCAATCATATCTAAAAAGCGGACTGCTAGCATTAATATACCTACAGCCCCAAGGCTAATACCATATACATCAGTGAAGTAATAGGTTAAATAGGTCGTTACCACAATATAGACTAAATTACAGGCGGTATCGCCTAATCCATAACTGATTTTTTCAAATAAAGGGATTTTCTGATCTTTAGCTGTCATTGATAAAATCTCCTATATCAACAAATTATTATTTTTAGTTTTACTTTAGAAAGCTTATTTCTCCTCTATCATGATTTTTCTTATAATATTAAGAAACGCTTTCATCGAATATTGCATTGACTCCTCATTGATATTGAATTTAGCGTGATGATGGGGGTAATCGGCACCCGGCGAGCGGGTACCAATAAATAGAAAACAGGCGGGTATACCCTGTTTGGTATATTGAGAAAAATCTTCACCAGCGAGCGTTGGATCGGTGTATTGACAATGTTTGGCACCCATCCCCTCAGTGAGTGCCTCTTCGACTAATTTCGTGGCATCAGGATTATTATAAAGAGGGGCTGAGTTATGGCGCTGCTCAAAGCACACTGTTGCAGTTGCACTATGCATATGGGCTATTTGAATACTTAATTTTTCAATTTCGTCATAGATTTGATTCATGGTCTCCATATCTAAAGAGCGTAGGGTACCGCCGAGAGTGACTTTTTCTGGGATGACGTTATAGGCTGAATCGGATAAAAAGCGGGTGACGGAGATTAATCCTGTACGAATCGGATTAATTTTACGAGAGATAATAGTTTGTAGAGCTAAGACTAATTCAGCTCCGATAATGACGGGATCAATGGCTTCTTGTGGGATTGCAGCATGGCCACTTTTTCCCGTGATGGTAATGGTAAAAAAATCACCTGCGGCCATCATTGGACCATAACAAATACCAATTTTCCCAAGCTCTAGCGGTGACCAAATATGGGCGCCAAACAGGTAATCCAAACCCTCCAAAACGCCATGTTCAATTAGTTCTAGCGCTCCGGTACCAATTTCTTCTGCGTGTTGAAATATTAGCTTAATTGTCCCTGTTATTAGATGTTGATACTGAGCCAGAATACAGGCAATGCCTAACAGGGCTGCGGTGTGGCCGTCATGGGCACACGCATGCATAATGCCAGGATGTTGAGATTTAAATTGACTATCACTCTCTTCCTGAACCGGCAAGGCATCAATGTCGGCTCTTAATGCAATGGTTTTGCCCGGCCTATGGCTTTTTAAAATAGCAATAACGGACGTTTCTGTGGGGCGTTGTAACTCAAAACAATTTAGCTCGATTAAAATCTGGTAGATAAAATTAGCAGTTTTAAACTCTTGACCGGATAATTCGGGATATTGATGAAGATGCCTACGCCATTGAACTACCTGAGGATATATCTGTTTTACAGATTGATTGATAATGGTAATAAAATTAGACATATAATACTCCCTTATATAATTTTAATATCAATGCAGATGAATGGCTTATTTATATGAAATGCTGCCATCTAATAAATAATTGGAGATGCTTGAGGTGTTTTAACAAATTTATGATGAGTTGGCGTATTACTAAATCTTACAAGCAAGTTATGATTTTTTATTAATGTGATGTTGTCGGCAAAATTATCTAATTAATATGCATTAGTCATGAAATAAAAATATTTAACCATGGTTTTATTTTTTGGTAATAAATCATCTATCAGTCATGTTATTTTTACCCTTACTGCTTATTAGTATTATTATGAGACAGTAACATAAGTAACTTTGTGTTTGACTTATATATCGATGATATATAAATATGATTTAATTTATATTGCTCCCAGGTATTGAGCGTAATTATCTGCGATGGGGCTATTTGGCTTTAGTCTGAACGATAAAGTTTTTTCTATCGATGGTTCCTCTTCAAAATCAGCCGTATTATGGTGCTAAATCCACGCCTAAAGGTGTGAACAAGCTGATTGTTGGTAATAAAGTTGAAATTATTTAGAATATCTTAGGACGGGAGAGACAGAGTTGAAGGTAGTCGCGTTTTGCACACAGTGATATTTGATGGTAATAATCAGCGTTGTACCTGTGAGTGGTATGGTAAGCATCAGGGGGCTAGGGGGCCTTGTAAACACGTATTGGCGGTGAAGAAAATAGTCATAGTTTGATTGTATTAGATTAATAAATATCGCTATCTTGTCCTCATTGAGACGACTGCCAGTACTGATTCAACTTAGGCCAATAGAATTTTAAGCAAAGGATGCTTATATGTTTAAATTTTTGAGTTTTATCTATACCCCTATTCCTATCAGTTTTGACAGTCGTTTTGACCTACCGACTTCATTAGAACGATTGAATAATGGCATCACCCAACGCCGACTATTGCAAATTCCGAGCGAAACCAGCGTTGTGGGGCAGGTCTCTGAAAATAATGTAGTACTTAAAAAAGTGACTCCTAACGTTAGGAATTCATTTAGCTTAAATTTTACCGGTCGTTTTGAATCCATTGATAATAAGATCGTTTTGAACGGTAATTTTGAAATGAGCACCTTTGTCGTCGCCTTCGTGACTGTGGCGATGTTGCTATCTCTGCTGGTTACTCTAGGTTCTATCGTCGCGCTGGTTGTAAACCATTCCGCTAATGGATCTGCTTGGTTTGTTCCTTTAGGCGGACTGGCCGTTGGAACCGGCTGTTATGCCATAACCTATATAGGGTACTCAATTTCAAAAAGTAGCGATATTCCTTATATTTCAAACGTGATTAAACAGGCATTTTCCAGAAGATAGCGTTACTTGTCGCATTTTTATGCTAAAGATTAGATCAATAAGCTTAATACTCCGGTTTCCAACCTATGGTTGTTAGAGGGAGTTTATACAATGGCCAAAAAGAAAAAGATGCTACCAAAGAATATCAACGACTTAATAGAAGACGCTGATATTGCCGCCTTGAAAGCGGTTTATGATACTTGTGAACTGGATGCCCGAGGCGGTTCCGGTAAACGGACGGCTTTAAGCCTGTTTCAGATACCTGATGAATTGACCCGCTGGTTAGTTGCACAAGGGTCATGAAGCAAAGCACTATCGACAGAGACATCACGCCGGTATGGGGACGCAAGCTGCTGTCAGAGATAATGCCCTCTCTTACGTGAGTATTGTGACAAGATAAAAGCGTGTGGTGCGCCAGCGGCGGCGATTCAGGTTCACAAAATGCGGTTTTGATACCGGTGGCTTTTAATACACCGGAGCGAGGATCGTACTCCACCACCGTGCCGTCCGGATAGGGGAACTGGTGTACTTGTTCATCCATCAGTGGGGAAAGAGGGAAGGGAATTGACTTGTAGACGACAGGGTTACAAGTTAAGGTAACAAATAGTGTACTCCGTACATGGAGGTGACTTGAAATATGTACGGAGTACATTTATTCTACTGTGTAAGGACAATAATTAATCAGGGAGTATGATGTTCACTTTTATTGAACTGCAAGGTTTCAGTAAACGGCGGCGGGAATTATTACCTGATGATGAATACCGGGAATTTCAGGAAACGCTGATTAATGATCCTGACATCGGTGACACCATCGCAGGTACCGGTGGATTTCGCAAAGTACGCTGGAGCCGTTCGGGTATGGGTAAGCGCGGTGGTGTGCGGGTTATATACTATAATGTAACAAGTAATGGACGTATCTACCTTGCTTTGGTATACCCAAAGAATGAGCAGGATAATTTGACTGAGGAACAGAAAAAATTATTGAGGCAACTGTCGGATATACTGAATTAGTTGCGTTATCTTGGGAGTAACTCCCAGGCCAGAGGGCTGAGAAAGAGTATGAAAGACGAACTATTTGCCGATCTGCTGGCTAGTGCAGAAGAGATGGTAAGAATTGAAAAGGGCGAACAGACGCCGAAGCCGGAGCATGTTCATACTTTTAGCGAGATTGACGTTAAGGCGATACGCGAGGCAACCGGGTTAAAACAGCAGGATTTTGCCGTCGCTGTTGGCGTCAGTTATGATCTTGTGAAAAGCTGGGAAACTAAGCGTCGCCAGCCTACGGGGGCCGCGCGTAAACTACTTATCTTATTGCAGGCTAACCCCTTTATCATTAATCAAATTAAAGTTGCATAAACAATGAGTGCGCCTGTTCTGTAGGCGCACTAGATATTTAAGCGATAGCATTTAACCTAGACCGAAGTATCCACAAAGCAATCTGGTTACTACTCCGGCAGCGACAGCACCTGACATTTTTAATGAACCTGCATATGCTTTACCTACAATTTTTCCAAGCCATGCGCTGGTTTTATTGCCCAAGGCGTCTATCGAAGGTAGTAACCGTGCGATTAAAAACAATTAAGTCAGCATGATTGTTGTACGCCTACGGCTGATTTTTTTCTCGATGAGGAGAGAGTTGAATTCTAACGTTTAAACCTCTCCTGACTTCCTATTATGCTGAACCCATCTAATCAATCACTTGGCTCATGCATTACGCCAGATATGCGCTATGCTCTGAGTATTCCTTATGGGTAGGTATCCGTTTTTGACTTGATGAAATGATAATATCTACCGCTGCTGTTTTCTAAAAAGGCACTTCTCTATGCGTGGTCTTGGCATATTAATCGTACTACTACTTACCGGCTGCCAAGGCGACCAACAGGCCCAAATATCCGATCTGAGCGCCGATATCCCCGACAAAATCTCCCATATATGGCCGGTTCCCGCCCCATTATCTCAACCCGACGGGCTGCGACCGTGCTGTGCTTTTGGCTATGATCTCAAGGCTGAATTGTTAGGTGTTCCGGTTCCTTTTTATCATGCTGAAAATGTGATTGATGCCGACCAGCTTGGCGCACACGTTTATAACAATAGCGAACTGAGCGGAATTACTAATCTGATGGGAATGAGCAGTGAAAATCTGGGTTTGCTGTATACACGGCGCGCCGGGTTTATTGATATCGCCCATATCAGAGATACGGCTGATAATACGCTATTTCTGTTTAGCCAAATCTGGCCTCGATTAGGTGAGGAATGGCAGTTGGAGTTGGGGACAGAGTTAGCCTCTAGGCGTATACAGTTCAGGGCTTTTACTCCACCAAAATCAGAGCAGCAGCGCTATATTTTAGCCACTTTCTTGGCTGCCCGATTAGCCTATCAAATGGCAGTGTGGCATGAAATAGCCCAGTGGTATGGTTATCAATCCGTATTTGGTTTTTCAGAACAGGTATCGGCATTTTCTCCAGAGGACCTCTACTCCAATATGATTGGCGCAAAATTAAGTGCCACGCTGATATTAAGCGGGCGGGCAACTTCATTGGATCAATACAACAGTTCGATGATGGCAGCATTACCACAGGTACTGCATCAGTTGGGGGCAGTAAACCAGACTGAGACTCGCCTGCAGTTTGACTATGTCGATGGTACGTGGTGGGACAGCAAGCGCTATTTACCGCAAAAGTTTCTGCTGTTATTACGTGACTATGAAACCGGAAATGCGCGTAAGCCGATGATGGTACCGGGTGAGAATATGCCAGCAGCTAGTCTGGCACTGCCAACCCGGTTTGCTGACGTCAGGCTGGCGGATATTGCTGAATTACAAATGAGGCCCGGTAAACTGATGGAAAATTTACCGGTGCCTAAAAGTTACTACACGGCTAAAGACTTCAGCCGTCTGGCTCAATATGCAGAACGGCAGGATGCCAAGCAACTGCTACAAAACAAGCGAAATTAATATATTCACCATAGGTTAAGTCGCTGTAGGGGCTTAGAGGATAGGCTTCAAGTTACTCGAAAGATTAAGCTGGACTAGATACGTTTAGATACGCCTGCCAGCACACTTTCTAATAAACCGTAGCGAAAGTATTTCGCCCAGATATTCGCGAATACCACTGCGCTGAAAAAATAAATTAACGCAGTCAATACGGCTCTCGATAGCGATTGTCCGTATAGCCACCCGAGATATTCAAGGGTGCCCATAGCTAAAATAATATGAAAAATATATAAGGTTAATGTCTGGCGCCCGGCGGGAATTAACCAGTTAATGGCTCTTACATGAGGGAAGTTTTGGTAGAGAAGAAGGCACAAACCAATCGTTGCTGTGGCAAAACCACCGGCGGCTATTAAATAGAATGGTGTCGGTGGAACGGGGGAGGTCGCAAATATCCAGCCTAATGAATGGTTATTTAGGTATGGAGTAAGCTGAGATGATAGCAGTACTGATAATAGCCCCGCGGACAAACCAATATATAACAAACAGCGCTGAACCCGTTTTGTATTGAGTGATAACCGGCTGAGATAAATGCCGAATATCAGAAAAGCGAGCCACGGCAGTACTGGGTGAAAGCCATTAAACCACAGATTACGCATAAATCCGTGAAACGTCCAAAAGTCGCTATAGGTTAACGTTTGCCAATTCCAGCCAGTATTAAAGTTGAATGTATCAATTAAAAATACCGACGTGAGAGAGAGTAGGGGTATTAACAGCAAGAGTAGCGGGGAAGGCAGCTTTAGGCATAATGCGCCTAATAAAAAATACGCGGCATAATAGTGGATTATATCGGCCGGGAATATTGCTACGTTTAGCATGCCAATGAGGAATAAAAGAATGGCGCGTGGAAATATCTTTTTTTGTGCTGCTGACCAGTCGATATCTGTTGTCGATATTCCCAAGCCAATGCCGGCTAGTATAACAAACAGAGCTGATGCCTTCCCTTCCAGTGCGGTTATTATGCTAAACAGCCAGCCTGATGTGCGATCGCTGCTTTCTACCATAGCCAGACGAAAATTGACCAATACCATGCCTAGCAGCGCGATACAACGGGCGAGGTCTAATCCATAAATGCGCTTTTGTTTATTACGGGTCATGATTATTTTTCAGTATTTTTCAGCAAGGTGAGTAGCAACTGAATCAACCCATGGCCTGTGGTTGAAGTATCGCTAAACAGTGATTTCCTCATAGCGCAACCTTCTATTCCATCGATTATTAGTTCGGCTAATATTTCTGATTGAATATCTTGACGGATATCCCCGGATTGAATACCCCGGGTGATAGTTGTGGTTAACGCTGAGGTAATAGTCCGCTGATTGTCAGCAAAAATCAGGGCAATTTCAGGATCCCGAGTACACTCTGCGATAATTTCAACCGTCAGTTTTATTCTGTCTGGCTGGCTTAACTGCTCCAGATAGATTGTCGCAAATTTCTGAATTGCCGCTAAAGGTTGTTGTTGTTCCAAGGTAGAAATTAATACGCTTTGTTCTTGGCTCTCTAATCCGGCAATTTCCTTAATGATCTCCCCTTTACCGGTAAAGTAATTATAGAGGTTACCTAAACTGACCTTTGCCTCAGTGGCAATGTGCCGCATGCTGGTTTGGTGAAAGCCGTGTTGGGTAAAACAGTGAAGCGCTGATAGCACGATTAATTCACGGCGCCTGCCCTGCGTCCCTTTTACTTGACTCATATAATACCTCAATAAAAAACGAACGTTCGTTCATTTTGGGTGAGAAAAAATAATTGTCAATAAGGAAATGGGTAACCGGACTTAGTAAAGAAGGGGAGGTTATCGGTCTGGCAGCTTTATTTGGTGCTTAGAAATGACTTTTGATAGGAGAAACAACTATGACCGTTTGGCACCTTATGTAGAAATGTCTGGTGCCAAACGGTGATGAAAAATCTATCAGGCTAGCTGCTTCGGTTTCTCTGTAACAAACAGCATCGCGACAATACCGATAACGGTAATCACCGCTGCACAGTAGAAGCCGGTATTCAGGCTACCTGTTTTATCCGCTAAGAAGCCGGTCATGATCGGTGCCACAATCGATGAGGCCATACCGAAGAAGTTATACAGGCCGAATGCCGTACTCAGTGATGCTTTAGGCGCATTATCGGCGACCAGTGCCACCAATACCGGATTCAGGCTGATTTTGCCGATAAAACCATACAGGATTAAGACCACGATAAGCATAACTTCAGTGGTTGAGTAAACAATACCGAAGATAGCGACTAATGATAAAGGCATCATAAACAGAACAACCGGCTTTCTTCTGCCCATCTTGTCAGAAGCGTAGCTGCACAGCAGTGTACCGATAACAGAAATCCAAGGTACGATAGAGGCAATTCCGGCCGCGTGAACAATATCCATTCCGCGTTCTTGCTGCAGGTAGTAAGGCAGCCAAGTGATAATTACGAAGAACCCGTAGATAGAACAGAAAATGGTAATGTAGGCTAAAACCAGATTGCGGTTTTTAAACAGATCCCAGAAGCTGAACTTCTCGGCGGGTGCTGCTGCCGCTTTGCTTGCTGCTTCATCAGTAGCCGGTGCTTTTTCTTTAATAAAGATCAGCATCATCATGGCAATAATAAAGATTGGGATGGCGATGGCCAGGAACGGCATTTTCCATGAGGTGTTATAGGTCTGAACCATGGTGCTCGACAGGTTATAACCCAGAGCAATACCAAATGACATTCCGCTACCGATAATTGCGCTGCCCAGCGTAATCCATTTTTTAGGAATGGCTTCAGAAGAAAGTGCATATTGTGGGCCGTAGTAGGCTCCTTGAGAAGCACCGGTTAACATCCACAGAATGATAAACAGAATAAACGACGATGAAATACTGATCGAGGCAATAAAAATAGCAAACAGGAAGAAGCCCTGCACCATGATTTTTTTACGGCCAATTTTATCGCCTAAAATGCCTGCCGGGATTTGTAGCGTGGTATAGGCAAGAAAGAACAGGCTACTGATCATACCCAGCTCTGTTTTTGATAAGCCAAATTCGGTCTGAATCATTGGCATGATTGGATTAAGCACCGTCCGGCCAGCATAAATAGCCACCCACCCGAGGAAAAAGATGGTCACCATCTTTATCCAATAGGGAATCAGAGGGTTTTTATTGTCATTATTCATAGAGTTTTCCTTATAAGGAGGCTATTTTATTGGAGTATGATTAATTTTTCGCGCTTGGTTAAATTAAGTACTGTTGGTTAAATGGTCGTTATGCTCTTTATTTTTAAGACACATTTATGGTTGTTCAATATAGTTGATGAAAATAATGATTTTCGCTAAAAATATATGTGACAGGAGTCAAAGCCCGAGTATTGGTGATTTTAATTTGAGAATTACCCTTTGATTTTTAAATAATATTGAATGAATGGTCGCCAGTCACCTAACTTTTATTACCATATTGATTTTTATATATTTTTTTGTTTTTTTATATTCTTTGCCTCAATGGGCATATTATCATTATGAATTGTACTGTTATATTTAATCTGTTCCTTTTTTCCTCACAGGCTGGATTCTATATTTCTCCGTTGTTAAGGCTATATTTTTATATTTGATATGTCCATCACTCCGTAAATGCTCTAAAGCATTGTGCCTATTAGCCTTATTAATCCCGTGTGATTTATTCATATGGATTGGCCTATTGGGGTGATGTATCTTATATACCTGTCATACTTCAAGTTGCTTGGGGGTTGACTGCGCCCACTCGCACCAGTCACATAGTCAGCTATGCTTCTGGCGACTCTTGGGCTTGTCGCCTACAGGCAACTCGAATTATTTTGGGTATACAGTCTGTATGGCATTCATTTTGCGAGGATTGAGCTGGCTGATATGAATCGTGTATTTGTTATTCTTGGGGTGATGGCATTTCTTTTCGGCATGCTTCTTGGTCACGTTAAAGATCAAAATCCTCAACCGTCGGCCAATGTGACTTCATGGCAGCATCAAGCCTATATTTGGCAGAGAGTGTGGACGCCTCAGCACCGTGAGGCTCTTCAACAGAGTCGCGAGCTATTTTCCGGCCTGCGTATTCTGGCTGTACAGCTCAATCATGGTGAAGGAATCCGTAAGATCGCCGTCGATACTAGACTGTTGCAACAGGATGGGCGACCGGTCTGGCTGGTGGTTCGTATTGATGGCCAGCTACCGTCTATCGACTCATCGTTAGTGTATGAAAATCTGTTTAATCAGCTACACCAATGGCAGCAGGCTGGATTAACCGTTGCCGGTATTGAGATTGACTACGACTCAGCCAGTTCAAAGCTGGCCATTTATCAACAGTTTCTAAAGCAGCTGCGCATGAAGCTACCGGCAGAGCAGCAGTTGAGCCTTACTGTGCTGCCGTCATGGATCGACT
>POVV01000559.1_pt1 | contig 22531 bp, 20 predicted proteins | sample 1560271 | NCBI WGS metagenome assembly POVV01 (sample SAMN08337232, study PRJNA429181) | Bioreactor metagenome, whole genome shotgun sequencing project. | biome: cows' rumen and soil; feature: anaerobic; isolation source: anaerobic chemostat enrichment culture, galacturonate as sole carbon... | reverse complement strand
CACCATTCAGATAGCGAGAAATGCTGGTTTTCCCGGTTTTAGCCGCTTTGGCTACGTCACTGATAGTGGCACGCCCCGGTGCCTTTGGCCCTTGGTTACTGCTCACGGTATGCCAATCCTTCTCGATTTTGATTGCTGGAAGACTAACATAATCATTGATATGTCGGGAGGTGATTGTTAGGGGAATTTATGGTCTATTTTGTTTGTCCTGTAACATTGGCCTAGCGGAACAGAAAACTTAGCTTAGTCAATATTTTCATAGCCCGGCCTCTTTCCATGAGCTAAATCCAAGCTTTTCTAACAGTCGGGCCGACAGACCGCAGCTCCAGGTACTTAGTTGGATTTGCAAGTGCAGCTTAGGTTCGGCATGCCAGAGCGCTGCTGAATAATTGACTAAAGACTGCGATAGCTCTGAACGATCGGCCTGCGCCGGTAGGTAGGTCATTAGTGATAATATCTGTTTTATTTTATATCGGGTGGTGATAGCGCCGGCCAGTAAAGAGCGTAAAACAGGTTGTTGGATATGGGCCGAAGACTGCGTAAAACGATCCCACCATTGGGTATTTTGGCTTTGCCACGCGGTCAGCAGCAGTGGCAAATCGGCTTCTGATAATAAAGCGATTTGTATTTCAGCATCTAAAAAATAGTCGTTATCATAGTATTCTCCCTCAGTTACTGAGAGCAAAGTGTTCAATTTATCAAATGTATTCATCAGATTAACTCTCCCATGGCGACGATCCGCGCACGAGTTATGTTCTATTGGTTAGATTATGCGAGTGTCCGATCATACGCCCTGAATGGCGGTGTTTTAGTGATAAAGGGACCATTTTTATGATGAATAGCAAAAGAATTGTCAGACTCTGGCATACCCGCCGGATTACTCAATTCGCCTGATTTTACCCGCGTGATATGATGTCGTAATCATTCTAGGATGTGGAAACGTTATGCTGTTGAAAACCGTTTATGTGACTGCCAGAGATCGGGTTCGTCTGACTGAGATAGGACAGGTGCTGTTGAGCTATGGCCTACAGGATTTAATCCGAATTCTGGGTCTGAATACTTTAATTGGCCGTCATCTCAAACTGCAGGCACCGGCGGAAAACCAACCACAGCAGCTGCGTCGGGCGCTGGAGGCATTAGGGCCGACGTTTGTTAAGCTCGGGCAAATCCTCGCCACGCGTGGCGATCTACTGGACGATAACTGGACCAGCGAGCTTGAAAAGCTACACAGTAATGTTTCGACTCTGCCCTGGGAGAACCTGTGCGATCAAATATCGGCTTCATTAGGGGCTCCTCCGGAAGAAGTTTTTGCTGAATTCAGTACCACTCCTTTAGCTGCGGCTTCCATGGCGCAGGTGTATCGTGCCCGTTTGCACAGCGGGGAAGCGGTGGTGGTTAAAGTGCTGCGCCCCGGGCTTGAAAAAACCATTAATGCCGATCTGCGTCTGCTGGCCTGGCTGGCAGAATTTATTGAACAACAAAGCCCGGAGCTTGCCCGCTTCCAGCCTCGCCAACTGGTGCGCCAGCTCTCAACGGCGTTGCACCATGAACTCGATCTCAGTCATGAATTAACCAACTGCCAGCATTTTGCTCAAAATTTTCAGGATCGTCCGGAGATTGTGATCCCCCGAGTCTGGCCTGAATATTCTTCGTCTCTGTTGCTGGTACAGGAATTTATTCCCGGTACTGAACCGGTCAGCAGCGGTTTTCTGACTAATGCCGGATTCGACGGCCCGGCGCTGGCCCAGCGCGGAGCCTATGCTTTTATGCAGATGGTGTTTGAGGACCGGCTGTATCATGCAGATCCTCATGCCGGAAACCTGATGGCCGTTGGTGATAATCAGGTGGCATTTATTGATTTTGGTATGGTGGGGCAGCTGTCTGCCCGCCGCCGTAACCAGTTGCTGATGATGTTGCAGTCTCTTGCTGCCCGTGAGAGTGAAGGGCTGGTAAACACATTGATTCAATGGAGCGGCGATGGTTTACCTGACGTTAGTCTGTTAGAACTGGCCGCACAGGATTTTCTTGATCGGATGGGACCGGGTGAACTACAGCTGGGCAGAGCGTTGATGACCATTCTGGCCATCGCTCGAGAATATAAACTCTCCCTTCCGCCTGATTTAGTTTTGCTATTTAAAGCGCTGATTACCGCCGACGGCGTATTACACCGAATTGATCCAGACTTTGATATTATTCAGACCCTGACCCCCTTCCTGCGTAAGGCGATTTTAAAGCGCTATGGCCTAAAAGAATCCCGCCAGCGGATGCGTAAAATGGGAATGGAAATGATTGAGGCCAGCGAAGGTTTACCGCAAACCCTCAACTTACTGTTACGCCGGTTGCAGAATGGAAAACTGAACGTCGACCTTAATGCTACCAATTTGAGTAACCTGACTAATTCACTGGAACGCAGCGCACTGACGCTGGCGATAGCCATTATCACCGGCGCTTTTACCTTAGGCATCGCCCCATGGTTAACCAGCTCAACGTTGACTATTTTTGGTATACCGATATTTCAGTCGTTAAGTGTTTTAGTGGTAATAGCAGGGGTGTTCTTGCTGGCGCTACGGATGAGAAAGTGAGTTTGTCGATAGTATAAAGGGCTGCTATGCAGCCCTCAGACTAATGACAAAGTGATCTAATTTGATTTCAGTGCAAATTTCGTCCGCATAATCATTATTGGAATATTTATTTTTTCTATCGGCCGAAGGGCGAGGTTTTGAGCTTTGAGGGCTCCGGGCCTACCTTTCCTAGGGGCCCTCCGGCAACTAAAGTTGCTACGACCCCAACGGAAAGCTCTCCCTGCGTTTAAGTTTTTTAACACCTAAATTTTAGTATTTGAGGTTTGTCAGCAATCTGAGGGCTGCTATGCAGCCCTTTTCTATGATGAATCCGCTTACTTTGCCTGAAGCCGCGCTCTTCCTACCGCTTCACCCAACTGCCAGATCGCCATGGCATAGTGAGTGCTGTGGTTATAGCGCGTAATAACGTAGAAATTAGGCAGTCCGTACCAGTACTGGAAGCTGGTGCCCATATCGAGGCGTAGCAGGCTGACTTCAGTATGGCCACCGAGCGACCCCAGCGGTTTTAACCCGGCGGAAGCCAGAACGGATATTGGGTATTTAGTCTTAAAGCCATTGTCCAGTGTCGGAGCCTGACCGCTTGCCAATACGGCAACCGGCGAGCCTTTTTGCCAGCCGTGGGCTTTAAAGTAGTTAGCAACGCTGCCGATAGCATCAACCGGATCCCACAGGTTAGTATGGCCATTGCCGTCGAAATCTATCGCATATTGCTTAAACGATGAAGGCATAAACTGGCCATAGCCCATGGCTCCGGCATAAGAACCGCGTAAAGACAGCGGATCGTTTCCTTCAGCTCGGGCCATCAGCAAGAAGGTTTCCAGCTCGCCGGTAAAGTATTCAGCGCGGCGCGGATAGTTAAAGGATAAGGTTGCCAGCGCATCGATAATCCGGGTTTTTCCCATATTCCGGCCCCAGCCGGTTTCAACACCGATAATACCCACGATGATTTCAGGCGGAACCCCGAACTGTTTCCATGCGCGCTGTAGCGCTTCTTCATGCTGATTCCAGAAGGCTACGCCTTTGGGAATATTGGTTGGCGTAATAAACTTATTGCTGTAGCGAATCCATGCACCGTTAGGTTTAGGAACATAGCCGGGAGGGGCCGGGGTAGTGGATGGGGCTTGCTTGTCCATCAGGCCAATAACCCAGTCGAGACTCTTCGTTTGGGCCAGTATGTCGTGTAGCTGCTGGCGGTCGAATCCATGTACCTTGACCATTTTATCAATAAAGGCTTCTGCTGCCTGATTGGATGCAAAATCACCGCCCAGCAAGTGAACAGTATGCTCCCGTTCTAACTGGAAACCGCCCTTAGGCGTGGTTAACGGAGCCTCGGTGAATGGCTTCGGGTCACTGCTACAGGCAGTGAGCAACAGTATTGAGGGTAAAATAGCAGCCAGATAACGCATTGAATATCCATGTAGGCAGACAAATAACAGTGCCTGCTATGGTAATTCATTGTCCGATGGGAACAAACAGGAATATGTTTTCCATCTGTGAGTATGGATTTGCTGCTCACGTAGAAGTGACCGACTATTTCCTATCCTTCAGCCTTCATAATATGGAGAACAAAACCGCGATAACGGTATTTCTGTTCAAACTCATCCGCTGTGAGTCGGTGTAAGCCACTGAGCGAGTCAGCAATCAGGTGATATCCGTCACGGCTGTCGAGGAGGGTAATAAAGTGTCCCGCCCGGCTAGGGTTTCCTGCCCGGTTTAGTCTGTTAACGTTCACGCCAATGATCGAAGGGGTTGGTACTTTTGCTATATCCGTTTCAGTCAGAAAGCGATACTGATAGCCAAGCCGTTGGGCATATCGGGCCAAATACCAATTTTCAGTGCCTCGGGATGAAGAGTAAGCCTGTACGGCGATATCGGCTTCTGTCTCGGTACTGCCATAACGGGCTAATATTGTTGCCAGAGATGCCGGGCCACAGGTTGAAGGGGTGGTTTGTAGCGCAACGCCATCTACCCATCGATTACCGATAGTGGCGGCATCCGGATAAAAAGGCCTTGGTTTAGCCAACTGTTTGACAAACGGCAGGCTGGTGTAGCCCAGTACAGTGAACAGGCAGAGCAGATAGATACTGCGCTTTAACCACCGCTTGCCATCGGTTTTAGATAAAGCAGACGTTATCCATACGTAAACTACGCCGGCAAAGGGCGCGGATAAACATACCAATAGCTCGCTGTAAGCCAGAACCCTGAACTGCGCATAGCCAGGGCTCTCACCGATGGTGTTTGAGAGGTAGGCCGCCGGAATGGTCAGGCTAATCAACGCCATTATAAAGGCTATCGTGATATAACGGCGTTTTCCGGCCCGGGATTTCAGTTTGGAAAATAGTCTGGCTGAGACAAAAAATAGCGCCGGGCTAAGGAGTAATGCGACATAATAGTTGGGGTTCACCACCGTATAAGATCCTTTTTATGCTGAGTGTAGCGGGATACAGAAATGTTATTCTCGATAAACGGCATCCGTGCGAAAAAACATCAATAGCCAGCTAACAACGCTACCATCCCTTGGTGAACTCTCTGTGAACTTATTCAGAAATATAATGGCTGAATAATAAAACCCTACAATATCTATGGAAACTACCTAGCCTTATCCTGTTTTCAAATGGCGGCTCTTGCTAACCTGTTTTTGTCAGCCGACAAAATCGCTGGCGACTTTTCCTCTACCCGTTGAGATAAATTGGCACTCGATCCATGTCTGGTTGCGTTGTGCGTATACTTTTCAGCTCTTTTGCTAAAACTCAACGGATCCATCTGGCCAGAGCCTTCCTCGGTCGGTCCATGAAAGGAGACGTTATGAGAGTGATAGCATGCTGCAAACTTGTCGCTGAAGAGCAAGATATCAGTATCAAGCCAGATCGCAGCCTAGATACAACCCGCGCCACTTATAAAATTAGCCCATTTGATCTGAATGCCATTGAGGCCGCTGTTGAGGCTGCAGCGCAGGTTGGCGACAGTACTGTCGAAGTGCTCAGCGTGGGGGGGAAAGTACTGGAAAATGCCAAGTTGCGTAAAGACATTCTCTCACGCGGGCCAGATATTTTGCATTTAGTGATGGATGAGAAATTAGACGGTGCCCTACCTTATACCACTGCACATGTACTGGCAGCAGCGGCTACCAAAATAGGCTTTGATTTGATTATTTGTGGTGATGGTTCAGGTGACCTCTATGCCCAGCAAACCGCCTTATTAATAGGGCAGCGACTTAGAGTACCGGTGGTAAATGCGGTCAGCCGCATTGTTTCTATTACTAATCAACAGCTGGTGGTTGAGCGTACTCTTGAGGATCTGGTTGAAGTGCTTGAGATATCGCTACCTGCAGTCCTTGCGGTGACCGGCGATATTAATATTCCTCAAATTCCGGCCATGAAAGCCATATTATCCGCAGGCAAAAAGCCGGTGTCCGTTATGACAATGGATGAACTGGGGCTGGGGAATATTTCTACGCCAGTAGTTATCAGCTCAGTTAAAGCGCCTGAACAAACTCAGCGTCAACGGGTGATTATCGAAGGTGATGGCGAAGAACAAATCGCCACATTCATTGAAACATTGCGTAGCCAGTTAAAATAACCGGAGAAGCCCGGAGGAATAAACTATGAGCAAATTATCGAACGTGTGGGTTTTCAGTGATGCGGCTTCTTCTTATCCAGAGTTGATAGCTGCCGGTCAGCAACTGGGAGAAACGGTCACTGCAATTGTTCTAGGTTCACCAGATGATATTGCAAATGCTTTTGCCTTAGGAGCAGGTGCGGTGTATCACCTAGGTGACAAAAACGACACCATTATGGTTGAAGATTATGATGCCACTATTGCCAGCGCATTAAGTCGCGCCGAAGGTCCCCCAACCCTGCTATTACTTGATACCAGTAAGCGGAGTAAAGCGCTGGCGGCCAAAATTAGCGCTTTACTTGATGCCGGGCTGATTAACGATGTCACCGATATTTCCATTGAGAATCAGTCCGTTAAAGCTAGTCATATGATGTATGGCGGGTTGGCACTAGCGGAAGAAAATATTCATTCAAAGATAGCGGTTGTTACGCTGAGCGCTGGCCTTTTTACACCACAGTTGGCCGATGTGACTAAATCCGGTCAGGCGCAGATATTGCCTTTTGTTCCGCCGGTTGGTGGTATTCAATGCAAAGAACGTCGGGTGAAACAGGGTAATAGAGTCAATCTGAATAAGGCCACTCGGGTTATTGGCATTGGCAGAGGAATTGCATCACAGAGCGATATCGATATGGTGGCACAGCTTTGTGGTGTGCTAGGGGCGGAGTTGGGGTGTTCACGACCGATTGCGGAAGGTGAAAAATGGATGGACCGTGACCGCTATATTGGCGTTTCCGGTGTGATGATTAAACCGGAGTTATATATCGCTATGGGGATCTCCGGGCAGATTCAACATATGGTTGGTGTGAATGGAACTCAGACGATTATTGCGATAAATAAAGATAAGAATGCACCTATTTTTCAGTACTGTGATTACGGCATGGTGGGCGATATTTATAAAGTTGTACCAGCATTAATTACAGCATTCAAACGCTAAACCGTCAGCAGCAGGCACCGGCTTTAACCTGAATTTGGCGATAATACCGCCGGAAGCCGGAATACTTTTCTGAGATTAAATGGTTGCCTGTGCGATTGCCTGCGGCCTGTAATTAATGATAACGGGGATTCTATGTCACAAGATGATTCAATGGATGTCATCATTGTCGGAGCAGGGCTTTCTGGCTGTACTGCCGCCTATCTACTGGCACAGTCAGGCCTTGAGGTATTAGTTATCGAACGCGGCAATTTTGCTGGTAGCAAAAATATGACCGGTGGCCGCCTGTATGCCCATAGCCTTGAGATGATTATTCCCGGCTTTGCTCAGCAAGCTCCCATTGAGCGAAAAGTTACGCGTGAGAAAATATCATTTATGACCGTCGAAAGTGCTATCACGCTGGATTACCACAGCACCACGGCACAACAGGCGGTACAGGAGTCTTACACTGTTCTGCGCGGTCCGTTTGATCAGTGGCTGATGGCTAAAGCAGAGGAGGCCGGAGCCCAATTTATTGGTGGGATCCGTGTCGAGCAACTGCTGGTCAGAGACGGTAAAGTCTGTGGCGTTCAGGCCGACGGTGACCAACTGGAGGCTAAAGTTGTCATTTTGGCTGACGGTGTTAACTCACTACTGGGTCAGCAGATAGGAATGGTTAAGCCATTACAGCCACAATCGGTCGCGGTGGGCGTTAAAGAACTGATAGAACTCCCTTCAGAAGCGATTGAAGAACGCTTTGGCGTTAGTGGCAAAGACGGGGCTGCTTGGCTTTTTGCCGGATCGCCTTCTAATGGCCTGATGGGCGGTGGTTTTCTATACACTAACAAAAATTCAATTTCTCTGGGACTAGTTTGCGGTTTGCATCATATCGACCACTCGGATAAATCAATTGCTCAGATGCTGGAAGATTTTAAGCACCACCCGAGTGTTGCTCCGTTGATTAAGGGGGGAAGGTTAGCTGAGTACTCTGCGCACTTAGTTCCAGAAGCCGGGATTTGTATGTTGCCTGAACTGGTCAGGGATGGGGTTATTATTGCCGGTGATGCAGCTGGTTTTTGCATTAATGCGGGCTACACGATTCGTGGAATGGATTTGGCGATCGCCAGCGGTCAGGCGGCTGCCGAAGCGGTGCTGGCAGCCAGAAAACAAAACGACTACCGCAAACAGGGACTGGTTCACTATGAGGCTCTGCTCAACGATAGCTTTGTGATGAAAGATCTGAAACTGTATAAAAACCTACCGGGCTTTCTTGAGAATCCCAGAATATTCAACCAGTATCCAAAAATGGTTGAGGGCATGATGTCAGATTTATTTACCGTCGATGGTCGCCCGGCTGAACCATTACACAAGAAAATGCGTAGACAGTGCAAACGCGTAGGTTATTGGAATTTGATCAAAGACGCAGTGAAAGGAGTGAGGTCGATATGAGTGTACAAAATAGCGTGGTGAACGTTGATGTTAAGTTAGGTAGCAATAAATTTCATGTCGATGAAGGAAATCCACATATCATACTAAAAGAATCGGCTGATATTGCTGAGTTTAAAAAACTGGTGTTGGCCTGCCCGGCAGGCCTATATAAGTTAATGGACGATGGTTCAATGCGTTTTGATTATGCTGGATGTCTAGAATGCGGCACCTGTCGAGTACTGTGTGGATCGACAATTCTGGAGAAATGGGAGTACCCGCGTGGTACGTTCGGCGTTGAGTTTCGCTATGGCTAGTTGTTGTTATTTTAGTTTAACTATGGCGCATAGGCGATAGAGCGTAGTGGCAGGCTTTGATGAATATAAGAGCCCTCTTTGGCCTTTTTATACACCCCCTCTTTTTTCCATTGCAGTAGTATATTATCCAGCGTCAGCAGGCTCGAGAATATGATCTGGCTGTATTCTTCTCGGGTCAGTTTGTAAGGTAGCAGCATCCAGCCATTTCCATCGGGCATAATGCCATAGTTGCGGATCATTGCTCTGAACAGGCTGATTAGCCGTGATTCACATGAGAAAATAAAGTTACAGTAGCAACTACGTAAAGCTGTTTCCATGTTAGCGCCATACATTTGTTCGAATTCGTGAGCAATTCGACGGTCATTTTCCATAATGGCATAGACCGTTTTATAAGGTGTTAGATAGATCTCTGAGTTTCTCAATGCCTGAATGCTGATCCGGGCTTTACCTGGTGAGAAAAAGTTAAGAAAGTTAGCGACACGCCCGGCAGGAATAATTTCGAGATGGGTCTGCTTGAATTCTAGCGGGGTGTCCCTGATACGGCCAAGTAATCCGGAGTGAACATAGACAAAACTGTTGATTGTTCCCTGCTTTAAAAAGAATTCGCGTTTATTCAGCGTCACTTTTTTACCATTATCGACAATGATTTTACGCAGTTCATTGTCAACGGCTGCTGCAATATATGGTGTGATATGAATATCATCGTTCATAAAATATATTTCCAATCAATAGGCTGAAGATAGACGGTTAATTGTCACTATTGATAGCTTGTCATTAACCTAGTGTTATATAAAACAGTTTCTTATTCTTATAAAATGGTGTGTATAGATGATGCTGATAGCTTAAGTTTTTAGGTAAGAGTCAGCATTCAGGCCGTTTCCGTTTTCCAGCGTAGCGTTGTGTAATAGCTGCTTAATTAAGCCTCGATTAATTTTCTCGGTTTTGGTCAGAGGGATCTTATCCAGTTGGATGACTTTCTTAGGGCGGTAATAGTCTGGCAGACACTGGTTCACTAACCTAATATTTACCTCTTTCTCGGTCACCAGCACGATAGCCTGCCCGAACTTGGGGTCAGCAATCGATGAAATTGCAAACATACCCTCGATAACGGGCTGAAGGAGGCCTTCGATATATTCAGCAGAGACTTTAATGCTACCGCTGTTGATGACGTTATCTATACGGCCTAATAGCTTAAAGCTTCCATCAGCAAAGATTTCAGCTAAATCCTTGGTAGATACCGGTTGTGCTGCTACTAGTGGTGCATTGATCACCAACGCACCTGCTGAATTTAAGCTAAGAAATACTTGTTCTAATGGCATATACCGGTCACTGGCGTGACTACCACTAATTCTGCGAAAGGCGATGTGTGTTAGGGTCTCTGCCATGCCATAGGTTGAATAGATATTATTGGGGAAGGTTCTAAGTATTTTTTCGGTTTTGGCATCAATAGGACCACCGACGACAATCAAATTTTTTATCGTGGCAAGCCGAGCTTTATCCGACTCATGTCGCAAAGAGTTATAAATTTGCAAAGGCGTCATGGAGGCAAAAGTCAGAGGTATTTGTGGTGAAAGGCGTGCCTCTTCGAGTGGCCGGCCGCAGCAGGGAACAATATGCAGATCCATACCAATAACCAGTGCGCGAATCACAACCATAGTTCCGGCAATATAGCCCAGTGGCAGGTTCAGTAATGCCGTATCCCCGGCCTTTAACTGGAAGAAGTCTTGAGTGTATTTTACGCTATTGACCATCATAGTGCGATCGGCATGTAGCGCTTTAGGTGAATTTGAGGTTGAGCCGGAAGTGAGTATCTCAATCGTCGGGCTATCAGAAAACCATGCTTTTATCAGTTGGTATACATCGAAATGGAAGGAAGATTGATGTACAAAATCTGGTAATTCTTCACCTTGAAAATGGGACTTATTGTAATGAACCCCGTCCAGCGTTATCGTTTGCTTTGGTTGGCATTGAGCGAGCATGGCCAGTCTCCTTATTATACGTATATTGTTCTATGACAAGCGCTAACTGCCTGAGCGATACTCACTTGCAGTATAACTACGGTAATATCAGAGCAGTATTCTTTATGCGCTTTTAACTCTCCCTTTGTTAACATTTTTAAGCCCCGGGCTGTTGATGTCTGCCAGTCTCAATATCACCTGTACAATAGGTGATATTGAAAACGGTTGGTTGAAAAGTCTCGAGCCCGCGCTATTAGCTTATGGTTTATCGCGAATCACTGACGCGGAGAGGTTATTCTTTTGCCAGCGTTTTATCTTGATACAGTGCGTCAATCTGTTGCGGGCTATAGCCCAGTTCGCGAAGCACTTCTTCATTGTCTTCACCATAGCGCGGTGCGCCACGCCAGATTTCCCCGGGATGATTTTTAAAACGAATCAGTGTGTCTGGCCCTCGGATAGCATCACCGTTTGCATCATTCCATTGAGCAATAACATCACGGGCTACATATTGCGGATGGTCAACCATTCGTTCATGGGTCATGATCGGGCTGGCTAAAATACCGACGGCATTAAGCTCTTTGTCGGTTTCATCCACCGTATGAGCTGCACAATATTCAGTGAGCTTTTCTTCCAGCATTTTTGCACCTTTAGTTCCTGCCGGTGTGAACTGCCATTTTTCGGGGATGTCTTCGCTACCGTGCTGTAGCCCAAGGAAAGCTAAGCCTTTTTTCATGGCGCTGAGCCCTGCAGGAGCACAGTAAATCTGACCATCTTTGCATTGATAGGTCCGCCATGCGCCGTATTTAGGGTTAGTTAAACCGGCTCGTTTGTAGGGGATGTCTTTATTGAGGAAATTCATAATGGCGTCACCCATGGTGTATACCAGCGTTTCGTACTGAGCCAAATCGATGCTGTCACCTTTACCGGTTTTCAGGGCTTTAATATAGGCAGCAAGGCAACCCCAAGAGGCATAAACTGCAGTGAAATAGTCGCATAGATAAGGATTACTGATTATCGGCGGTGCAGGGTCGGGCAATCCGTTCATTGACATTAGACCGCCGAAGGCCTGCCCGATCGCGTCCCATGAGCCGCGCCGGGTATATTCAGGTAGCCCTGTTTGGCCAAAACCTGAAATGTGGGCGATGACAAGGCGCGGATTTACTTTCCACAGCGCCTCATCATCAAGTCCCCATTTACTCCATTGCCCGGCCTTGGAGTTCTCGATGAAAATATCGCAGTCCTTGATGAGCTTGAGAAAAATCTCTCGTCCTTTTTCAGAAGGAACATTCAGCGCAATAGCTCTTTGATTACGGTGTATTTGCTGAAAGACCGATCCCGTTCTGATCATGTCTGGTGCAACAGTACTTTCTATCGATAGCACCTGTGCTCCGTAATCAGCCATAAGGCTTGCGGCAAACGGGCCGGCATAGGCAACGCCTGACACTATCACTTTCACGTCATCAAGCGGCCCGAAACCGGAGGGTAAATTGTTTTCGCTCATCGTCAGGTCTCCTGATTAGTTGTTTAGTGCTTTTAGCATGCTACGGGCAGCGATATAGACCATGATCTCATCAGTTCCACCGCCGATACGCCCTACGCGCAGATCGCGCCACATCCGAGAAACCCGATGATCGTTGGTATAACCTACAGAGCCGAGAATTTGCATGGCATCATCAACGACCTCACAACCCGCCTGTGCACAGTAACGTTTAGCCAGCGCAGAAGTTATCTGAATTGAAATACCGTTATCTTTCTCCCAGGCACAGCGGTAAAGCAGATTGCGCATGTTGTGTAGTTTGATCTGCATATCAACCAGTTTTTGCTGAATCATTTGGAACGAACCGATTTTTTGTCCGAACTGTACGCGTTGGTTGGCGTAGTTGATGGCATCGTTAAATGCCGCCTGAGCACAGCCAAGTGAACCTGCACACATAACTAAACGTTCAATTTCAAAGTTCTTCATGAGTTGGAAGAAACCTTCATTTTCTTTACCGACCAGATCGCTCTCTTCCAGCTCGACATCGTCTAAGTAGACTTCGCATGAAGGGCGCATATTCCAGCCAATTTTGTCGAGGGGTTCGATCTTAACGCCCTTCTTGTTCAGTGGTAAAAACCACATGCTTACCCCTTTGGCTGGTTTAGGGTTATCAAGATCTCGAGTCATACAAAGCATGTAAGGCGAGAAGCTGGCATTGGTAATAAACGTTTTTTGACCATTGATATAGACTTTACCGTTTCTGCGGGTGGCCGTTGAGGTCATAGCATTATTATCTGAGCCGGCCTGCGGTTCGGAGATCCCGAGGCATAAAGAGGGTTCACCTTTGGCAACTAAGTCCATCGTGATTCTTTTCTGTTCTTCAGTACCAAAACTCAGTACGTCATCAACGTAAATTAGATAAGACGTTAAGTAAGATGTGCCGGTTAAGCGGGCAATTTCCTCACAGAACATAATCAGAGTCAGGTTATCGACCGGAGTACCACCATACTCTTCGGGTATTCCCATCAGACCAAAACCGGCTTCGCATAGGGCTCGCATAAACTCAATTGGATATTTATGCTGCGCATCGCAATCTTTGAAATAGGAATCGGGAAAATCTCGGGTGACCAGCTCGGCAACGCTTTGTAGCAGCATTTCCTGCTCATCTGTTTTTCTGAAGTCCATGGTTATTTATCCTCATTTTATTTTCATTAATCACTTTTATGGTCTCAATCCGTTAGCTTTTCGGCGTTGGGAACATAAAAACGTGCGGAATTTAGAGCCATCCCATGAACCGCCAGTAGGGCACGCAGGCACACAGAATCAGAATGTTGGTCACCATGTAAGCGAAGGCGAATTTGGCGACTTTTTTATGCTCAACAAAGTCTTCACCGGCGGCTGTTTGAGCCGCGAAGACGGCGGGCATATACATGACGTTTTGATATTTCAACAGGAACACGTTGCAGGCGGTGAATGACATAAAACACAAAACCCAAGGGTGGATATTAGCCACCGTAGCAGCCGGTATCAGGAATACGGCGAATAACGCCATAAATGCTGTTTGCGAGACCATAAAGATTCTGATGACGTAAACCACCAAAGAGAGCATGACAATAAACAGGAAGATATTTTCAGTCAGCAGTGGCACTAGAACCGGGCCAGCCATCAGGCCAATCCATTTATCAATATTCATGGCCGGAAAAGCAGTCGTCATTGAGACGGCACAGCCGAGAAAGATAATGGCATCCCATGTAATTCGGCTGCGAAAGGTGACTCTATCGACAACGTTGGTGACGCAAAGCACCGCGGTAGCGATCAGGGTAACCGAGGCTGCGCTAATGCCATGCATTCGTTCAGTGACCCATAAAATCAGGCAGAGGACTAATACCACCGTGGTGATCTTTTCATCACGGCTCATCGGGCCAAGGTTATTTTTTTCAGCCAATAAAGCTTCGTTGGTCGCAGTAATTGCTGCAGTTTCAACGCGATAGAGAATTTGAATCAGGATATAACCGACGAGTAGGGTGAGTATCAGCCATGGCAGGGAAGCAACCAGCCACATTAAATAAGAGACTGAATATTGATCGCCCAGCGCACCTAAAATGACATAGTTAATAAAAGTAGCACTAATTAAGGCGGGCATTGCCAGACCGATGGACAAGAACATCGCAATAAATAGCCCTGTTGCACCGTTACTTCTACGTGGCAAACCTAGGGAATCACTGATTGATAATGCAAACGGTGACATTAGGGTCGCTTTAACTGTACCTGACGGAATCAGCGGTGAAACCACGGTGCCAGTGAGGAGTAATGAAAAGGTCTGCCACCGATAAGTAACCGGAAACTTGGTCATCATCGTCAAGGCAATGCGCTTTAGTAAACCGCACTTGGCGACGGCCGCAGCGAGTACCATTGCTCCGACGACCAGCCACCATGCGGGTGTACTAAATGCCCCGAAGGCTTTAGCGAAGGGGACGCATTGAGTCGCTGCCCATGCGGTACACATCAGCATCCAGCAGATATAATCGGGTAGTACTTCTACCATCGATAGCACGACAAAGCAGACAAAAATACCCAAGCCCAGCATCGACTTTTCATTGAGCGGTTCTGGGGGTTCCAGATTAGCGATAACCACACCAAGCACAACAGCAATGATAGTGATAACGATCTTAAGGGCAGTGGTTTTAGAGATTTGCATAATTCATCCCAAACTTTAATAAATTAGACGGTGAGTCTTATCGCAGCGAACGGTAAATTTTTGGCTGCCATAAGGCTGAATGGCGTGAGTTCGTTCTGATTGTTCTGCACATCTATTTATTGAAAACGTGTGCGTCTGGTAATATCTTGCCATTACAGGAGATGTGAAGATTTTCTTAATTTTATCAACTAGATATATTGGATGTGGCACCAGCTGTGAAATGGTTCTCAATGGGGTGTTTTGGGTTTTATTCTCGGACTGAATCAGTCGTGACTTATGCGTAATATCTGGCCGCCGCCATGTTAAACCATCTACAGAGCTGAGATTGTTACAGGCAGGGACCTTACCATTCTGCAATGGCAGAGTTTTCCGGTTTTGTATGACTGTATTCACTATTTTTCCCCTAATGCTAGTGTTCACAGACTTGCCTAAGTGCATCGAGCCTAACAAAAGGGATATGGATAAAATAGGATAGTGCTGGGTAGTTTTGGTGATAAGCCATACAAAAAATATGGTTATTTTTAGGGAAGGTAAAATAACTTAATGTATTGTTTTAATTGTAAGTTGTTTTTATGTTAACAATTGGTGGAAGATTTGAAACTCTATGCGGGTGGGAAGAAATTTAAGCAATGCTGCTGCATTAATACAAGGGAATGCATTACTTTAATTAGCACCTTACTCAGTTGATGCTCAACTTTTGGGGTGCCGTTTTAAAATGCGGATTTTGTGAAATTAGCAGCCTTTGCTACAGCTTTCTGCCGGGTTAATACTCAGGATTCGCACCAGCAGAGCACGTGGTTCACGGGTTACATCAGTACCAATGGCCAGCACTTTACCGTCTTTATCGCTGGTGTATTCAGCAACAACATCGCCAAAGGCATTACGTTGAACTGCGACCTTCTGGCCTTTTTTCACATCGTCGCCAATATTAACCAGAATATCGGCAAAACCGCCGGTTTTTGCGCCAATCGACGTCATTTCATTACCGATATAGGCCTTTCTTGACTCGGCAGTATCCTCAATTTTCTTATCAATCACTTTATAGTGAGCCAATACGTTTTGTGAGCCCTGTATGCCGCGGGTAATCATATCTTGTTGATAAAGGCGAGGAACGCCGAGCTCAACGGTAATAGCTGCAATGCCCGCTTCAATAAAGCTGGTCTCTACGGAGCCCGGCTCACCAGGGTCTTTTTTAATCTGGTCGGCAGGGAAAAGCTCGGCGATAGTCGGAACTTCAGGGTGGCGGTAATCGGCATAAATAAACAGCGGGTAAGCTGCACCGGTTGACTGGGTGTGGAAATCAATCGCCACGTCTACGTTGCCTTTATACACTTTATTCCACATCAACCAGGCCTGGCGCTGTGGGGCAGTGCCAAATTCTTTTCCTGGCTGAACCCGATTATAGTCAACGAACTCGCCGCCGCTGGTAGAGACCGCCCATGTACGGGATACGCGCTCAATACCTGAACGGTTCGGGCCAATTACGCCAATAACAGTACCTTTCATTTTAGCGGGTTCAAGCTGTTCCATCACCTGCTGTACAACGCGCACGCCGTTGAGTTCATCACCGTGGACGCCAGCCTGCAGTAGGACTTTTTTACCCTCTGCTGCACCCTTAGCAACCATCACTGGCACATACCAACGCTGCCCGGTTCCGGTCTCGACGGTTTCAACCATAAAGCGGTGCTGGCCTACGGTTAAATCAGAGACGTCCAGCTCAGAGATAACCTGAATGCCCTGTACTTTATCTCCGGTGTATTGTGTTGCCGCCTGGGCAGTTAAACCGGCCAATCCCAGTCCTAAACCTACTGCTAATGAAAGATACTTCATACATTCTCCGTTATTTTAATATCTACCTTGCCATTAAAAAATCAGCCACCCGATTTGATCGAGTGGCCGTTTTATTATTACCGTAGATTATTAACATAATAGTGGCAGTCAGTAACAGTGTTAATTGTGATTTTTTGAATATTTAATCGATTATTTTGGTTTTTTATGTATTTTGAGTGCGACGTACAGTGAGGGGATGAGGCGTTGGGATTAATCAGCCGAAGCAAGAGAGAACGATAGGATATTATGACTGATGTTACTCGGCGATCGGCAAAAAAGCCGATAGATACAGGCTGACCTATCGGCTGTTAGCTGGCTAGTGAGGCTTATTATTTAGAGGTTATATTTCGCCCCAAATATGACTGTCGTATCGCTGATTTGAGTCCCATTAGCTTCACGGCGATCGTTTGCCTTAAGTCACATCCAGGTTAAGTATAATAATTAATCTTCTAGTATTAAAAATAGAGGTATAAGTGTATTAGCTTTCTTATAAGCCGAAGGAGAGGGGACACACTTTAAGCGAGAAGGTTGATGAGATGAATAAAAATAGTTAGCTTTAAAAGCCCGTAGCAATAAATGATATTAAGGATTCAACGTTATTTATTGTCACAGGCTCTAAAGCTGAAGTTGTCTTATGACGCGTTAAGCTGGGTTTGGCTTTTGTTCAGTGCATCAAGTGCACATTGCTGATCAAGATGCCCGCCCGGTGCGCCACCAACGCCAATAGCACCGATGGTTTGTGTGCCGACTTTTATCGGTAACCCGCCGCCCAGTAGTAAAAAGCCCGGGATATCACGTAAATTTTGAGCTCCGGGATTAGCCTGAGCATTCTTCATCACTTCATCGGTAGGGGTTTTGGTGGTAAGGGCGGTGAAGGCTTTCATTCGGCTGGCTTCTACCGTATGTGGACCCGCGTTATCCATGCGTTTAGTGACTTTTACCACTCCGGCCCGGTCAACAACGGTGACGGCAATATTGTAATTGTTAGCACTACAGGCCTGAATCGCATGCTGTGCTAACTGGTCTGCCAGTTCGAGCGAAAGGTTTTTTTCATCTAACACGCTGGCGGCAAAACTAGGTAATGTCACGGCGCTGCTGATAAGTAGGGTGGCTAAAAGGAGATGTTTCTTCATAGTATGTACCTTCTTTAATATCCGATGGATTAACTCATACAGATAAAATAGACAGAGTACTCAAATGAAACAATTCGGTTGATTACCTACCGGCCTAGGTATTTTTACTTAGTCGGGGTTGGAAGTGCCAGACCGCCATAGATATTTATTAGTTTTGCCAGTGAGTTAATTTCCAGTTTAGTGAATATATTTGCCCGATGGGCTTCTACCGTCCGCGGGGAAAGAGCCAACTCTCGAGCGATTTCTTTATTGGATAATCCTGCTACGATCAGTGTCAGTACGTCGTTTTCACGGCTGGAAAGGGTATTGAGCTTGGTTTGTAAATCGATGGTCTTCCCCCGCTGCTCCTGCAACATACGCTGGTGTTCCATAGCTGCGCCGACGGTTTCAATCAGCAGATCGGCGTCGATAGGCTTAGTTAAAAACTCAAAAGCACCGTTTTTGAATGCCCGACGGCATAAATCAATATTGCCGTGGCCGGTCATAATAATTACCGGCGTTTCCAGACCTTGCTGTTGCCACTCTTCCAGTAACGTCATGCCTGTTTTGCCGGGCATGCGGATATCCAGTAACAGGCAACCAGATAACCTATCTAGCTCTCCGACCGCCTGTTGGAAATTAAGTACGCTGCTGTAAGTTTCAGTCTGCCAACCCACGGTTGCCAGTAAGGCTGCCAGTGAGCTGCGGATTGCCTCATCATCGTCAATCAGATAAATATGTGCTGTCATCAATCAGAGCTCCTGAGGGTTAAGAGGAAACCATAGGGTAAAACAGGCTCCCTGTCCCTTAATATTATCGACTTTAATATTACCGTTCAGTCGTTGTACCAGCGTTTCAGTCAGCGCCATTCCCAGGCCTAAGCCGTCAGGGCGGGTGGTAAAAAAGGGCATAAATACTTCCTGAAGCGCCTGGGTTGAAAGGCCCGGGCCCCCATCGCTAATGGTCAGGCTGATACCGTTATCAGATTGATCGGCCTTTATAGCAACCCAGCCGGAGCCCAACTGATTCTGCTGCTGAGCCTGAATAGCGTTAGCTAATATGTTATGGAGAATTTGTTCAATCCATAGCGGATCGGCCAAGAGATCCGGCAGCGTTTCTGGAATTTTGTTGATGATGGTGATTTTTCCGCTGCGCAGCTCTTTTTCCAATAGCATGACAACGCGCAACCAGATTTGATTGAGATTAACCGGCTGTAACTCCCGCTGCTCACGGGTTAACTTTTGACGAAACTGCAGTAACAGATCGCTGATTCGTTTGATTTGCACAACCGTTGCGTCAAGCAGTGGCGGCACCTCTTGTACCTGCTGCTGGCGAATAAGGCGCAGAGCGGCTTGGTTATAGCTTAATGCGGCTGTCAGCGGTTGGTTTAGCTCGTGGACAATGCCGGCGGCAATTTCACCCATGGCGTTTAAGCGGGTGAGCTCGGAGAAATGGGCGCGTTGGTTAGCAATATTGCGCTGATGCTTATTGGCCCGGTATTGATTAATAAAATAGATGGCCCCGGCCCAAAACAGCGAAGAGAGCAGCATCATTAGCCAAGGTAACTTTGCCCAGTCGGGGCTATTACCGGCCGATAAACCCAAAGGCTGTGACGGGCTGACTAACGTTTTATCCCACAGCCAGTAAGGGCTGACCGTGCCTGAGCCCCGTTCGATTAAAGGCGTTTTATTCCAGTCTAAACTTAAGTGTTGAAAGTAGTTTACCTGCGGTATATCTGCGATAAGCGTGTTGAGATCGACTAAGAGAGCAAAGTGTTGGGCATTAAGCCAATAGGTACCGTTGCCTGCGGGATCCAGGGTATATTCCGTGGCGTTTTCAGCCCGTTGCTGCCAGCGCAAAATTTGGGGGAATTGTTGCTTGATTACCTCAGGGTTACTGTTTGCTGACAGCAGAGAAAGTATGGCGTCATGCTGAGAGAGCTTTACGGCGATATCGCGATACAGGATGCGAAATTCTGCACTTTGCTCTTCATACTGTTGTTGCAGAGCATAAACTACCCAGCCACAGCTTGAGATTAAAGACAGAACGAGCCAGATAACAATTTTCAGCATAATGGTTTGATATCGCCCTTGGGTTGGTTGGGGGGTACCTGTAGATTATAGTTTGGCCATCGCAGGTGCTAATTGCAATATAGGTTTTACCATACCGTTACTGATGCAATAAAAAGCCTATAGCGTCGTTATTACAGGCGATGGCGTTAGGGGTTAGCTCCCGTATTAAGGGCAATATCATGACTAAAACGTCATTCTCTAAGTCGAGCCAGCATGAATTAGTATTTGGTGCCGGGGCGTCTTATGAGTGGTGATTTAAACTCAGCGATATACTGAGCGTTAGTGGTAATTTTAATCAACCAGAGTTTTCTATAATGAGAAAGGCGTTAAGAACCAAAATAATCCAAGTTTGCGAGGATAAAATTGCGGCAAAAGGAGATAATGTCGGGCTCTCTTTTTACGCCTTTTTTGCTAACAAAAATGATAATCCTGAGTTGCTGATGGAAGCGGCGAGTTGGTGGATTAAACAGATGAAACTGGACCATTTTGAGAAGGCGGTAAAAATCAAAGCGCTTGTTGAAGCTATGGGCGACTGATACTCCGTTTTGGGCTGTCCCATCGCACCGTTACATCTGATGTCAGCAGAATTCAGGGATCATAATGAAAAGACTGTTTTTACTATTCTTTTTCTGTTCAAGTGCCTGGGCCGGCTGTGATGAGAGTCCGCCAGATCTGACTCGGATGCTAAGCCACCCGATAGGGAAAAAACAGATCGTTGCGGTTGTAAAAGGAAGTATTACTCCCGGAGAAGATCCGGAAAGTGAATTTCTGGTCAATTATTTTGATGTGGAACGGTCATATGGGCTAGATATTCCTAAAGGCCGCTATCAGATTAAAGTCGAACGTTACTGGGGCCGAGACTGCCATTTTTATGCCGAAGATAACGAATGGTCTAACACCCCGGATACCAAAGGCAGCGTTTATCTCGCATTAAGCCGGGTTCATGGGCGTACTTTGGTTATACCAGAGGGTACCGGTAACGGGCACCGCCTTTATTTAGATAAGAATAAAGTGATTTATAATATTGATGATGTTTCCGTAAATAAAATAGAGCTTAAGTTATTCGAGAAGTATTTATTGAGGGGCGTTCCGCTGTCGCTTTGGGAAGCAGTAAATAAGCCACTCTAAACGGTTTGCAGATATTGTCGCCTTACAACGCAATGTCGGTTTGATAACTGTGCGCATGGATCGGAACAGGGCTGTGCTGTAAAAAAGGCGAGAGCCTTTATCCGCAAGAACGATAAGCGGCGGTAAATGCGTAACTTAATATCTCCTGAAGATAAGGCTGGTTGCCCTAACTTAGCCTCTGCCAAATGGTTAAGTCACTGGATGTGGCAGCGACGATAAATTCTCCATTCCACGAGAAGCCATAACTGCGGATATGGTCAGAAAAAATATGGCAACAGCCGGTTTGAAAACGCTCGATCAGAATAGATTTTCCCGGCGGGCAGAAGTAAATATCTTCCACTGGCCACTGTGGTGCCGCTAATTGTAGGCTTTCACCGTACTGGTTGTCGTGGGGTAAACCACCGCCGCATAATCCGGCAATAGTAATTGTTTCATCCCCAATAGGTCCAATTCCCTGACAGGTGAGGTCTAACGGATTATACCAGTCTCCATATTCCTCATAGTCTCTGGCCAATTTCTGCCCATTAGCGCAATCAATTACGCTACGTCCGCTAGAGGAAATGACTAATAAGTGATTAGTTAGTTTGGAAAAACCAATTTCGGTCAAACCTCCAACCGCAATCATAGTATTTTTCTTCCAGCCTGAAGGTTGGTTTTCTTGCTCGATCTTATCCAGCAACGCCGCTAAACGGCGTTGATTTTCATTTTTAGTTTTTAAAAAATGCATTATGACTTTCGTTACCTGATACATCCGGTGGGTTGATATAAACAACAAACACTGTAATCGTTGAGTTTCAAACTAAGTACAATATACATATTAAACGTACAGTTAAGTTGTTTGTTATTCAATCAGTCAAAGAATCAAAAACAAATTAGGGATTCGTCTAAGCAACGCTAATCACTGCGCTACCGTTATCGTTTCTCCATACAATAATAGAGCTTAGCGATGCGACAGTTCTCGATAGGCCTTGGCTAATCTATCCATTGCTTCAACAAGCATTGAGCGCGGGCAGCCAACGTTTAAGCGCATATAGTATTCGCAGCCGGGCCCGTACTGTGAGCCGGGTGATAATCCTAATCGGGCCTTTTTAATAAAAAACGCTTTGATTTGTTCTGGTTCAAGCCCCAGATTTGTGGCATCCAGCAACAGCAGATAGGATGCACCGCCGTACACGGTGGTTATCTTGGGGCATCGTAACTTCATTTGTTGTTGTACGTATTCAATATTTTTAGCCAGATATTCTTTGAGCTGAGCGTGCCATTCCCGGCATGCTAAAAATGCTGTTACCATCGCCGCTTGCTGTAGCGTATTGGTCTCAGCCAGATAGCATCCATCAAGAAATCCGTAGAATCGCTCGCGCAAATCCGGATTGGGAACAATGGCAAATCCTCCCTGTACGCCGG
>POVV01000558.1_pt1 | contig 22569 bp, 17 predicted proteins | sample 1560271 | NCBI WGS metagenome assembly POVV01 (sample SAMN08337232, study PRJNA429181) | Bioreactor metagenome, whole genome shotgun sequencing project. | biome: cows' rumen and soil; feature: anaerobic; isolation source: anaerobic chemostat enrichment culture, galacturonate as sole carbon... | reverse complement strand
GCCGCTTTCGCACAGTCTGACGTCCCCTTGACACCTGGAGTTTATATACGCAATACGTTTATTGGAATAAAAATAAATAGATATGGTTTTGAAATGTATCTATATCTATTTATTTGCTCGGAACTCTGCTACAATATAGTATATGATATTACATTAAGGAGCTGTGTGATGTCGATACATTGCAGATTATCCGTACTCATGGGTGAAAAAAGATATCGGATACAAGATGTTCATGAAAAAACAGGGCTTGCAAGAACAACAATTTCAAACCTATACCATGACAAGATGGAACGCATTGATTATGAAACACTTAATAAGCTCTGCGAGTTATTTAAATGTAGCGTTGGAGATATTTTAGAATACAAAAAGATTTAATGCTTTTATTAGACTGGTCTACTCATCTTTTAATACAATAAACGTGATACGATGAAATAAGGAGGGATGTTTTGTCATGTGGTGCAAGAATTGTAACAGAGAGACAAATAGCGAAACATGCGAGCTTTGCGGCGCTTTCACAGAACAAGATATTCCTGTCTTAATTTACTGGTGCAATAATTGTAAGACGCCGATTATCAAATTAGCTAACCGAATAGATAAGAATATTTGTCCTCTATGCGGAAAAGAAACCGCTTATTTGTGTGCAGATCTGCGTCCGGTATTCCCTGAAGAACGGTTGCTAATTGAGATATTGACCGCAAAACCGTTTGAATATATAAATAGAACCGTTTGGGCGGCCGATAGCCGTTATTATATTGATGGTGAATCGAAAATGATTCCAATCAGTGCGTATAGAAAGCGTTCTGCCGAACAGATCGTGGAGTTGCTTGAAAAATACAAAAAACAAAACAGTTATGACTTTTTCAATCAAACTATAAGCAAGTTTATAAAAGCCAATACTGAAAGACTGCACCACATTTTTGATGAAGCTACTGATTTTATCCAGGATACCGCCAAAACGTATCCAAGTGAAAATGTCGTGATCTCATTTTCTGGTGGTAAGGATTCAACTGTTACCGCCGATTTAACTGTACGAGCTTTGAGTAATCCGAGCTTAGTACATATTTTCGGCGACACTACCCTTGAATTTCCATTGACAATCGAATACGTTAAGAGATTTAGAGAAAACAATCCGAAGGCGATATTTAAGACGGCGAAAAACAAGGAACAGGACTTTTATGACGTGTGTGAGGATATCGGGCCTCCTGCCCGTATGCTTCGTTGGTGCTGCTCCATGTTCAAAACCGGCCCGATTACCCGTGTTCTGAACAGTCTCTACCAGAATAAAGACATTTTATCATTCTATGGCATACGTAAGTGCGAATCGGTTGCCCGGAGCAAATATAAGCGTATCGCGGATGACGCCGAATCCATCAAAATCCAAAAGCAGAAGGTCGCCTCTCCTATTTTCCTTTGGAAAGATATTGATATTTGGCTCTATATTTTGGGTGAAAGTATTGATTTTAACGATGCTTACAGGTTTGGCTATGACCGTGTGGGCTGTTGGTGCTGTCCCAATAACAATGAAAGAGCACAGTTTTTGTCCCGGATTTATATGCCGGAGAAAGCCAAGAAATGGCGAAATTTTTTGATTGATTTTGCTGCAAAGATTGGAAAGCCCGATGCTGAAGTCTATGTTGACAGCGGTAAATGGAAGGCTCGTCAAGGAGGCAATGGCATTGTTGCGGCTGAAGATGTTAAAATTAAGCTTACTAACTGCACAACTGAGAATAACGCAAAAGTATATATGCTTAATCGCCCGATTGATGATGGTTTTTTATGTTTATTAACTCCTTTTGGAAAGATTTCCAAAGAGCTTGGACGAAAGCTTATAAACGAAACCATTGTTCTTGATATAAAAACCAATGTCCCGATTTTATCTGTTCAGCCCTTTTCTCAAGACGGATATGATTATGCAGTAAAGATCAAGACGATGAATGTGCTAAAACATGACGATTTGCAAAGAATGGTCGGCTATCAAGTGAGAAAATTTAATGTTTGCCATAAATGCCTAAAATGCGAGTCGCTGTGCAGATTTGGCGCTATTTCCATTATTGGTGACGAATATCGTATTAACGAAAGCAAGTGTAAACGCTGTAAGATGTGCGTTACGAATAAATATCTTGAAGGCGGTTGTCTAATGTATAAATATATGAAAACAAAGGAGTAAATTAAGATTTATGAGTGGAGGATTTCCAAAAGTAAATTACGATTTACATGAAATTGATAAAGCAGGTGTGATTTTAGCCAATTCTTTGAAAATGGATGACGGAGAAGAATTAAAGCAAGCTTTGGAATATATAAATAACTGGCGAGCTTCTCATTATTATCCGATAAGTACAATTCAAGTTTCATTGCGTACAAAAGCAAAATTAGTGGATGGTAATGCGTTGATTGTCCAAAGACTAAAGAAAATGCAATCAATTAAACGTAAACTCATGTATAATGACCTCTTATCAAATAAATTGAGTAATATGCAAGATATAGGGGGATGTAGGGTTATTCTTTCAAGCAAGAATGATGTATTTACACTTAAAAAAGTTCTTGAAGAGTCTCGATGGAAGCAGAAGTTGGTGAGAATAAATGACTATATAACTTCTCCTAAAAAAACCGGATATAGAGGGGTTCATCTTATCTACGAATATAATAGTAAAAATAATTTCTCGTATAATGGAATGAATGTGGAAATTCAACTTCGTACTAAGTTGCAGCACGTTTGGGCCACAGCAGTAGAAACGATAGATGTTTTTTTAGGTAGTGAACTAAAATCCAATAAAGGTAAGGATGAATGGAAAAGGTTTTTTATACTTATGTCGTCATTATTTGCTCTTGAGGAAAACTCAAGAACTATTCCGAAAACGCCTAGAACTCAAGATGAAATTTTAAGTGAACTTATAGAAATAAATAAAGAATTTAACTTTTTTATTGTAGTTGAAACAATAAATAACAGCGTCAAGCAGATTAACAATTTTAGTCAGAGTAAAAAAGGAAATGTATTTTACTTATTGACGCTTGAAAGCAAAGGACAGATAGTAGAAATAGTAAGATATGCTAAACGTAGCAGAAAAGAAGCTAATACTGAATACTTACGAAGAGAAAAAAGCGAAGAAAAGGAAAATAAAAATGTAGTTTTAGTATCTGCAAATTCAATTGAGAATCTTAAACAAGCTTATCCAAATTATTTTATGAACATCGAAGACTTTTATTATAAATTGAAAAATTATTTATCAAAATAGTGGGGTATTACCATGAGATTTAGAGCACACGATACCTTTTTTATACGAAAAGGTTGGTTGAATAAAGGAATGAGAAATGTGCAGCATGAGCCAGGCGTTTTTCTTGGCGCGGCGGGAAATCCGATGGATGTCCTCGGTATCGGTGCCAATATGGTCAAGGCGCTTCGTTATTGGCTCCAAGCAGTCGGACTAACCGTTGAACCGCAGGTTGGCAGACGCACACAACAGCTCACACCTCTCAGTGATAGAATACTTGCTAACGATCCATACACCGAAGAAATGGGGACGTTGTGGCTCCTGCATTACAAACTTGTTACTAATCAGGCTGATGCGACGGCATGGTATTTCTTTTTTAATGAGTTCCGGCCTATGGAGTTTACCCGAGACGATTTCGTTTTACAGATCAATAACTACATTCGTATGCAGGGGGAGGAAGTGTCTGAGCGTTCTCTTGAGGATGACTTCACCTGTATCATCAATACTTATGTGCCTCGCATCAAGTCAAACCCCGAAAAGGTACAGCCTGAAAGCAATATCGACTGTCCTTTAGGCGAATTGGGACTTCTTGATATTGTGAATAAGAAGCAACGGATATATAAGAAAAGCACTCCTAAAAGGGACAGTATCCATCCACTAATCCTGCTTGCGGTCATTTTGGATCAGGCAGAGGGCCAAAAAGAAATCAGGATTTCGGCGTTACAAAATGAGCTGTGTAATGTGGGAAAGGTGTTCAATCTTGATATCATTTTACTCACTCACTTACTCACTAGAGTTGAACACATGGGACTAATCAAGGTAGTCCGAACGGCAGGGCTTGACGTTATCCGAATTGAAACCGACATGGAATTTCTTGATTGCGTCGACGCCTATTATGCAGCGATCAATAACTAATGCCGCAGGTAGGAGAGGAAAGAATGGATAAACAGAAGATAACGGTTGCTAAGGGCTTTCAAACCTCTGTCAATATTGCTTATGATTTATATAATGACGATAAGGTAAGAAGCTTCATTCCCACTATGTCGTCGCTAGATGTGGTAGAAGATGTGCTTCTCAGTACCTCGCCGGGTTCCACCCAAAGGGCACGCCTACTGATCGGCGCATATGGGCGGGGCAAATCCCATATCATCCTCGTTTTGATGTCGCTGCTTTTTAAAAAGGATGCTACTATGTTCACCGCTCTGCTTGAGAAGATGAAAGCGCATAATCCCGGGTTGTGCGATTATGCGGAGGAATATATCAAGAGCGACAAGATGCTATTGCCCGTTATCGTCAGCGGAAGCAGCATAAGCCTTACACAGTCATTTTTAAGCGCCTTGCAACAATCGCTAAAAGCGAATAATCTTGAAAACCTGATGCCGGAGACAAATTTTAAGGCATCTATCAATACCATCGAAAACTGGAAAGAAAACTATCCGCAGACCTATAAGCAGTTTGTAAAGAAGCTCGGCGATCCTGTGGATGATTTCATCCTGTCCCTGAAAGAATACGATGTGCGGTCGTATGAGAAGTTTGAAAAACTATATCCCGACCTGACATCGGGCAGCACCTTCAACCCCTTCCTGGGCTTTGATGTTGTCGAACTGTATGAAGCTGTGGTGAACAGGTTGAAGGATCACGGCTATGATGGCGTGTATATCATCTACGACGAGTTTAGCAAATACCTTGAGGCGAGCATCGCCAACGCCACTATCAGCGACATCAAACTTCTTCAGGACTTTGCCGAAAAGTGCGACCGCAGTGGGTCTAAGCCAATGCACCTGATGCTCATATCACACAAGGATATTGCCAACTACATCGACGATAAGTTGCCTAAAGAAAAGGTGGACGGCTGGCGGGGCGCTTCTGGGCGGTTCAAGCACATGAACCTTCACAATAACTTTTCGCAAATGTATGAAATCATATCGGCGGTCATCAAGAAGGAACCTGGCTATTGGACACAGTTTTGTACAAAGAACGGAGAAAAAATCGATGATCTGAAATCGCGGTCTGTAAAAAGCGACCTAATTGATGCCGTAGATGCCGATACCGCCGTCATGGGCTGTTACCCTCTGCACCCGGTTTCGACTTTTATTTTGCCGAGATTGTCCGAGCGAGTAGCGCAGAATGAGCGCACTTTGTTTACCTTCCTGTCGGCCGAGCAAAAGCATACCCTTTCAGCTTTCTTGCAGTCAGCTGAGGGCGATTTTCCTTTACTTACGCCGGATTACCTCTATAACTATTTTGAGCCACTCTTGCGCAAAGAAGCGTGGACAACTGACATTCATAAGCAGTACAAACTGACGGAAACCGTCCTTAGGCGGGTCGAACCGAATTCCCTTGAAGCCAAAATCATCAAAACAATTTCACTTATTTACATCATTGAACAGTTTGAAAAACTGCCGCCCATCTATGATGTGATTATTGATGCGTTCCGTGATAGTGTAGAAAATATAGAACAGATCAGCCGGGCGTTGTCCAACCTGATCGAGAAAGATTGCATTGTTTACCTGAAACGCAGTAACAACTACCTTAAGCTGAAAGAGAGCAGCGGCATTGATATTCCAAGCGAAATCCAAAAGATGATCGAGAAGTCCGCGCACAACACGAGCGTAGCAAAGATTTTCAATCAGTCCGCTTTTGACAGCTTCATGTACCCTACTGGGTACAACGATGAGCATGAAATAACACGGTATTTTAATTTTACCTTTATCAGCAGCACAGACTTTTTTGCAGTGGAGGACTGGAACCGCAAGTTAAAACACGACGGCTCCGACGGCTCGGTCTTTGCCCTTATACCCCAAGGAAAAAGCGAGATCGATAGCATCCGTGCTTCGATTACCGATGGAATTTGCAATCATAACCGTGCAGTTTTTGCGATTCCTACCGATTATGTGGATATTGAGAAGATGGCTTATGAGTATTACGCCGTATTGCAGCTCAAAGCGCTGGTTGTAGATGACGAACTGCTTGCCGATGAGTATGACATCTACATCGAAGATTTGGAAGAAGTCATTGGCAGCTTCATTGCTTCATATACGCGGCCGGAATTAGGCGGCATAGAGTATTACTATATGGGGGAAAAGCAGGCTATTTTCCGCAAGGCGCAAATCTCTGCCCTGCTTTCCTATATATGCGCAGTTAACTATCCTCACACGCCGATTATCAATAACGAGTCGATCAATAAGAATATCCTGTCGACAACCGCAATCAACAGCCGAACAAAGCTTGTCGCCGGTCTACTCGAAAACGACCTTGAAGCTAACCTAGGGCTGAGCGGGACGGGTCAGGACGTATCTTTCATGAGAAGCACATTGATCCATACCGGCGTGCTTTGTGACGCTGATACTGTGCCTTTTGTTAATTTAGAACCGGAGGATGCAAATCTGCGGTATATGTTCACAGTATTACAGGAGTTTTTTGTTGGCCCGGAACGTGTAGGTGCGCAAAGTTTCGGCGAGCTGTACGATACCCTGATCTTGCCGGAGCACGGTATCGGCATAAAAAAGGGTGTTATCCCGGTCTACATTGCCGCTGTGCTTCATCAGCATAAAAAGAGCCTGGTTATTAAAAACCGGGATAGTGAAGTCAAAATTACCGCCGATGTCCTCAACAGTATCAATGAAAAACCCGAGGATTTCTCGGTTATCCGTGTGGACTGGGACGCGGAAAAGACGCAGTACATGGTCGATCTCGAGGATATGTTTAGGGAATACGTTGTGGAAAAAGAAAAAACCTACAACAGCTTTACTTATATCGTTCTTGCCATGAACCGATGGTTTGTCGCGTTACCTAAATACGCAAAAGAAATGACTGAGTTCTATTACGTTGAAGCGGATAAGCCTAAAGTCAAAGCCATATCGAAAGAATGGAAGAAGTTTATCAACAGCTTGAAGCTTGCCGACAATAACGCGCGTGAATACTTATTTGAAAAAATACCGTTGTTCTTTGGCCTGCAAGAGTTCTCCCCGACCATTGTTGACAGCGTTATGAAAACAAAAGAAATCTACGATTTAGCTATTCCTGAATTGGTAAAGGCCCTCATTGTTGATGTGAAAACCATATTTGGCAGTGGCTGGAAACCTAATGCCAGCCTGACATCCGTTATCAAGGATTGGGTAGAGAAGTTTGATGAGGCAACCACGCGATATCTTTTCCCTAACAATGAAAACCGAATTTTGGAGCTAATGAGTACAATTACAAACGATGAGTCGGTGTTTATCCAACGCCTGGGGAAAGCGGTGACTTCTCTGCGGGTTGAGGATTGGAGCGCCAGCACAATAAAAAGCTTTTTGTCCGAGTTGGAAGACTTCAAAAAAACCATTGAGGACTCCAAAGCGCAGAGTCAAAATGACAATACGTCTCCGTTTGATGTTTACAAACTGTCTTTTGTATCAAAAGATGGTAGGGAGGTTGTCCGAACATTTGCGAAAACCGAATACAGCTCAAAAGCAAAGCTGCTTTTGAGCGAAATCACAAGCAATATGGAAGAATATGGACAGGCGCTTACCGAGCGGGAAAAACGGCAGGTTCTCATAGAACTGCTTGAAAGATTGTGTTAGGAGGACGTCTTTGCATGGAATTGCTCGATATGTGTTGCAAGATGAAAACGCATACGCTACCTTTTTTGTTAAATCCAGATGGCGAGTGGGATACATTTGATTCCAATTACCAATATATTTTGGATAACGATTGGCAAGAAATAAAGTTTCTTAACGAAACTGGGGATAAATTAAGTGATGCAATAAGAACGATCCCCAATAATACAGGTGGAATATATACATTTATTATTAAGCCTAATATTATTTCCAGCATTCATCTATATATTGTCTATATAGGAAGAGTGCAGTCAACAGCAACACAAAATTTAAGAAAAAGAATAAGGGAATATTTTTGCGATACACGCCCTTTAGTTGTGTTGATGCGCGAAATGTGGGGTAAGTATTTATACGTAAGGTATTTACCTCTTACAGATAACGATCAAATAAGGGGAATAGAGGAAGAGTTGATTAGGGTAATTCTTCCCCCGTGCAACGATCAATATCCTGGAGTTTATAATTTGGCAAAGAAGGCTGCTTTTGTATAAAGAAGGGAGTATAGATGATGAAAATCCCAGCTATACGGGCACAAATTGGTTCATGGATATATTATGTCGCAACGCTTACATTTAAAGAAGTCGTAACACATGTTAAACGTGTAGACAGCGAGCTTCACAGATCTGAATTGCTACAGGATATGCTGCAGAGGAGCATCACAAACAACTACAAAAGCATAGCCAATTATATCGAGAATCAAGAAGAGCGTTTTTTTAATGCCCTTGTTCTTGCAGTGTATGATGGAGAACCACAGTGGAATGAAGTACGTTTAGAATATGATAATGGTGATGAGTTTTATAATTTGGGCATTCTTGAACTCACAGGCGAGGAAAAAATTTTCCCTGTCGATGGGCAACATCGAGTAGAAGGAATTAAAAAAGCCTTAAGTGATAGCACGGAATACAATGATGAGAGAATTCCTGTGGTCTTTATCGGGCATAAAACAGATATGGAAGGAATGCAAAGATCACGAAGACTATTCAGTACTTTAAATAGATATGCAAAACCTGTATCTATGCGAGATATAATTGCTTTGGACGAAGATGATGCTGTAGCCATAGTATCCAGAGATTTAATAGAAAATCATCCTTTATTTGCAAACGGTAGGATATTAGATTCAAAAACAAAAGCTATCCCAGATAACAATACGAGTGTTTTTACTACAATTATCACGTTCTATGAATGTAATAGCGAGCTTCTCTGGTTATTCATTAAAGACAAAAATATCTATAGTATTGAAGATAAAAAAATTAAGGGCAAACCAAAGCTAAAAGAATATGTTCGGATTAGACCTGATGACAATGAGATAAGTGCATTTAAAACTCTCTGCCTAACTTTTTGGAATGATCTCATAAACAGTTTCCCGGCTTTGTCCGATTATTCCGCAATGCCCATACCAGATTCACATGGATACAGGAATCGGAATGGCGGTTTATTGCTATTTAGACCAGCTGCCTTAATTCCCTTTGTTCGTGCTACAGTCCGAGTTGTACAACATCAAGGCAACTCGTTTAGTGAAGCTTTTGGACAGTTTCCTGTTCAGTTGTTAAATCTTAATAATATTATTTGGAAAAACATCATATGGAATGCGGACAAAAGAACCATGATTATGAATAATCAAACTCTCACTGAGCGTATTCTGCTTTACTTTTGGGATCATACAGAACTAACAGATAAAGAACTGTCGAGTATGAAAAATGATTTAAAAAGTCTAAAGCAGCTCAACGATATGCATGATGTTGACGATCTATTAGTTTCAACATTAGAGGTCGATGACAATGAATAACACTGTATACTTTGACAACGCTGCAACTACTTTTCCGAAGCCTGAAGTAGTATATGCTTTCATGGACAGCTTTTACCGAGAATGTGGTGCTAACGTGGGGCGTGGTCAGCATAAGTTGGCCGCAAAGGCAAGCGCTTTGGTTGCAGAAACGCGAAGCCTTATCTTGAATATGCTCCATTGCCCCAATAAAAAGGTTGTGTTCACACACACAGCGACGGAAGCCTTGAATATTATTTTACGCGGCGTTCCGCTGTCCAGCAAACAGAACGTCTATATTTCGCCGTTTGAGCATAATGCCGTCACAAGGGTGTTGGCGCATTTGCAGGCCATTTACAATATATCGCTGCATCAGTTGGCTGTCGATAAAAAAACGCTTTTGTATGATCTGAACGAGATAAAAAGTCAGTTTTCTGAGGATAAACCGAGCCTTGTTGTGATTAGCCATGCCAGTAATGTTTGCGGCTTGTTGGCCCCTATCTCGGAAATATGCAGCATGGCAAAGCGATATGAAGCGATTACCGTAATTGACATGAGTCAAACGGCAGGGCTTGTGAATACCAATCTAAGCTGTGATATTATTGATTTCGCCGTGTTCGCTGGACACAAGACCATGTACGGCCCGTTGGGCGTGGCAGGCTTTGTTATGAATGACAGAATCACTCCCGCACCGCTCCTTTACGGTGGTACAGGTGTAGATTCCGCGAACCAAAGCTTGCCAAAAACAATTCCTGAAAGATACGAGGTTGCTAGCCCGAATATTATGGCAATTGCGGGATTAAACGCAGCGATGAAATGGCTGAACGAAATAGGCATCGACAATGTATTTCAGCGTGAAAAAGAAAATCATAAAATCCTGCTTTCAACCTTGAAACGGTACTCTAATGTGAAGATCATCGGTGATGGCCGTACGGATGAAATGATCGGCGTTGTGTCTTGCCTATTTGACGGGTATAGTAGTGATGATATAGGGTATGTATTGAACAATCATGATATTGCCGTCAGAACCGGCCTACATTGCGCTCCGTTCGCCCACAGGTTTTTGGGAACATTTCCAGCCGGAACTGTCCGATTTAGCGTGAGCTACTTTAATACTGAGGAGGATTTTGCCAAGCTGGACGACGTGTTAAATCTTATAGCGGAGGCGTGATGCAGAGTTTAACAAATATCTGGATGCGGATGCCAATATAACGAGTGAGTTTCCGAATTTGTCCGATTACCGAAGATAGCGAGGTGTGACAGTGGAATTAAAAGATGTTGAAATAAAAAACGAATATCGTTCCTTGCTCGATAAAGTAGCGCGGGATTTTTATATTCCATTATTGCAACACGCCACATCCTACAAAAGGGCGGTTGGTTTCTTTTCGTCTTCCATACTTGTAGAAATATCAAAGGGTATTTCTGCACTTGTGAAAAACGGCGGTTCTATTCAGCTTGTAGCATCGCCTTACCTATCGGATGATGATATTGAAGCGATCCGTACAGGGTATGCCTTGCGAGATAGCATCATCAAATCGTCGATACTACGCGAACTGAAAGACCCTCAAACCCCATTTGAGAAGGAACGGCTGAACATGTTGGCCAATCTAATTGCAGACAACATTTTAGATGTGAAAATTGCTTTCACTGAGAATGAAAGCAAAATGGGCATGTACCATGAAAAGATGGGAATTATCAGCGACGGAATGGGAAACAAAGTAGCGTTTTCCGGCTCTATGAACGAGTCAGCCACCGCCCTAAACGCTAATTATGAAACGATTGACGTATTCTGCTCGTGGAAAAGTGATCATGAAAGTGAGCGTGTCAAGACAAAAGAAAGCGCTTTCACAGCCATCTGGAACGACTACGAGCCGAATATACGAATCATTGAGTTTCCCGAATTGAAACAGGAGATCATTGAACGTTATAAAAAGACACCACCCAATTTTAATATCGACAAAGAGGAATTTGAAAGCCTGTTTTCAGGTAAAGCCAAGGCCAGACACAAATGTTTGGGCGCGGTAATCCCTGAAGCGGTTACGCTGCATGATTATCAAAAAGAAGCCATTGAAGCCTGGGCACAAAACGGCTTTAATGGCATTTTCGATATGGCGACAGGTACGGGAAAAACCTTTACGGGACTTGGCGCTGTAGCGCGTTTGTGCGAGGAAACGGACGATCATCTTGCTGTTGTCATTGTTTGCCCTTATCAACACTTGGTGGAACAGTGGATTGAGGATATTGGGCTTTACGGCATGAAGCCTATTGTCGGATACAGCGCTTCAAGCCAAAAGGATTGGAAGGCCCGGCTTGACAATGCCATTCGAGATCAGAAATTGAAGGTGAAAAACCGACAGTTTTTTTGTTTTATTTGTACAAATGCCACCTTTGCATCCTCATATGTGCAATCGCAAATCAGCAAGATTCGTGGACATGCTCTGCTGATGGTGGATGAGGCACACAATTTCGGTGCCGAAAACCTGAGCAGGCTGCTTTCAGATAAGTTTAATTACCGATTGGCTCTGTCTGCGACCATAGACCGCCATAACGATGAGGAAGGTACGCAGCGGATTAAGAACTATTTCGGCCCCAAATGTATTGAATATACGCTTGAACGTGCCATTGAGGAAAATAAACTGACAAAATACAAATATTATCCGGTAATCTGCACTTTGAATGAGGGGGAGTTGCAACGCTATAACGAGCTCACTTATGAAATCGGGAAATGTATCATCAATGATAAGCACGGGAAGAAAAAGCTCAGTGAAAGAGGGAAAATCATTGCATTGGCCAGAGCACGGCTGATTGCCGGGGCTGAGGATAAAATCACAAAGCTTGAGGAAAAAATTACTCCGTATATCAATAACAATCACATTCTTACCTACTGCGGCGCGACCAAACTGTTGCAATCGGGACAAGATTCTACCGACATAGAGGATGAGGACATCCGGCAAATTGACGCCGTTACCGATTTATTGGGCAACAAACTCAACATGAAGGTGTCGCAGTTCACGTCAAACGAAGATATTGCCGAACGAGGCGTTTTGAAGCGAGAATTCTCAGGGGGCGAGACATTACAGGTTCTAATTGCGATAAAATGTCTTGATGAAGGCGTTAATATTCCCAAGATAAGAACAGCCTTTATCCTTGCAAGCACCACCAATCCAAAAGAGTATATACAGCGTCGAGGGCGTGTTCTTAGGCTTGCTGAGGGGAAGGATTTTGCTGAAATCTATGATTTTATCACCTTGCCGTATGAACTTGACGATGTTCCCTCCCTGACAGAGGATCAGCTTAAAAAGACCTTGAGCCTGGTGAGAAATGAATTGTCAAGAGCTGAAGAATTTTCTCGGCTTGCTATGAACATGATAGAGGCGCAATACGTATTGGACGATATTAAAGAGGCGTATACAATCAATGACAATATCATTACATTCGAGGAGGGGTTTGATGATGGCGGATATTGAAACGAAAACTAGCAATGTTGAGATTGACGTTGAAAAGGCGAACCGGATGTTAAAAAAAATGATTGTTAGGGAAACCGCAAATATCAAAACTAAGCGCTATAATGACGGTGAAATGGCGAGGCAGATTAAAAAGATGATTGAGGAGGAAGTGGAATGTTATTGAGAAATCTCCGGCTGACCAATTTTCGTCAGTTTAAGGGCGAACAATCAATTTCCTTCTCGACCAATTCTGACCGCAACGTAACGATTATCATGGGAGAAAACGGTTCAGGTAAAACGACGTTGGCTCAGGCATTTACCTGGTGTTTATATAGCGATACAGATTTTGAGGACAAGTCCATGTTGTCAAAGGCTGTGGCACAGAACATGCTGCCAAATGGAGAAGCGAACGTAAAGGTTGAACTGGATCTGGTACATAACGGTACGGAATACACGATTATCCGTGAGCAGAAATATTCTAAGGATTCTTCGGGCAGCCTTCGCCGGCCGAGCCAAACGACATTCAAAATTGCCTATAAGGGTGCAGACGGACAACGTGAGTTTGTGCCTGATTTGGAAACGGAGTTGCGAATGAAAGAAATATTGCCAAGGGAGTTATCGAGATATTTCTTTTTTGACGGTGAGCGAATTGAGAAAATGAGTAAAGAAATCCGGCGTGGTAAGAGCAAGGAGTTTGCCGAGGCGGTCAAAAGTCTTTTGGGATTAAGCGCATTTACTGCTGCGCTCGATCATCTGAAAAGCCGCTCCCCATCATCGGTTATCCGCAGCTACGATAATAGTTATGACGCCGGAAGCGATGCCAGAATCGCGCAATATACGAAAGAAATTGATGATTATGATGATAAAATCGAAGCCATAACCAAGCGTTTAGCAGAAATTGATAACGAAGAAGCTATCGCGAAAGAGAAATGTGATGAACTTCAAGAAAAGATCAACAAATTTAAGGATAGTGAAATATTAACAAAAGAGCGCGAAAAACTGAACCAAAAATTAAATGGTTTAATTTCATTAAAAGTATCTTCAACCACTGCGCTGTTGCGCTCATTTAACAACAATGGGCAACAATATTTTGCCAAGAAAATGATGAAAGACGCGCTTCAATGCCTATCGGAAGCGGATAAGCTTGACAAAGGGATTCCAGATATACATGAAAGAACAATAGCGTTTCTCATTGATCGTGGCGTTTGTGTATGCGGAAATAGAATTGAGTTTAATAATGTGGCTCATAAAGAGCTCATGAAAGTGTTAGAGTATATTCCACCCCAATCGCTTGGCAGCCTGATCGGTCAATTTGTCCGAGATTGCGAGTTGAAAAGCAAAAGTGGCAGCTTGCTTTTTAAAGAAGTGAGTGAACAATATAAGGTTATAAGGGATTTTGAAACTGATTATGCCGATGTGGAAAACAATATTGAGCTTGTGGAACAGCGACTAGTGAATATGGAAAACGTCGGCGAATTACAAAAAGATTGGATTAACTACGAAAGTCGTTTACGGCGTTTAAAAACGGAGCGGGATGATTTGAACAAACAACAAGGCAGCTATGATACACAAAAAAAACTCAAGGTTGCCGAGCGCAAGGAACTAACCCTAAAAGATGAAACCAACCGCAAGATAGAGGTTTATAAGGCTTATGCGCAATATATGTACGATGTGCTTCTCGAAGAATACACACAAAAGGAAACAGAAACCCGCAGTCAGCTTCAAGAAACGGTCAACGGGATTTTTAAGTATATTTATAACGGTGGGTTATCTCTCTCTTTAGATGAAAACTATAATGTGAACATCATTGTAAATGATTTTGAAGGATATAATTCCGACGTTGAAACCTCTACGGCGCAGAGAATATCAGTAATTTTCGCCTTTATCGCAGGCGTTATCAAAATGGCGAGAGACAGTCAAAACGATGAAACCGAAATGCTTGTGTCCGAGCCATATCCGCTTGCGATGGATGCTCCGCTTTCTGCTTTCGATAAGACTAGGATTCAGACTGTTTGCGATATATTGCCGAAGGTAGCGGAACAGATCATCATCTTTATTAAGGATACTGATGGCGAGCTTGCTGAAACCCATATGGGGCAGCAGGTCGGTACTCGTTATTTGTTTGATAAGAAAAATGAGTTTGAAACCTATTTAGTAGCGAGGTGACGATATGTTTGACAAAGAGTATTCCTTCAGGGGCAGCCATGCGTCGAAGGTCATTAAAATGACCGCTTCATTCGATCAGAAGAACAACAAGATTTTTGCCCGTAATTTCGACGTTTATCTGCTTGCACCGATTGTTGGTTTTATGTACGGGCGGAATGCTCCGCTGGATAGAGAAAACAATGAAAAAACCGATATATTTCCTGATATACTGATCCGGGAAAAGAACGACCTTATGTTTAATTACAGGCTTATTATGCTGCTTGACAAGGATTATGAAGCGGATTTTGATGAGCGCATCCATAAGGCGTTTCGGTATTACGGTTCTCCAAAAGCGCAACCAGATGAGGAGCGATATGATTCATATGTCCGTGGCGGTGTAGATGTTCTTTACGAGAAGATAATGGAAGGTGCCAAAAATCCCGATGATTACTTGAAAAATTTTTATGACTTTATGGAAGAATTTGACGAGCGTTATAATAGTAGCATTTCCATCGACAGTATCTTAGACCTTTGTAAATTAGCAAGAAGCTAGAGCGATGGACTACACGTTTTCAAAGCAGTATGTAATTGAAAAGGCTTTTTTGGAATACTCACTAAAAGGATATGTTACGGAAGATTATGTCCTTGATTTGGTTGGAAAGTACGACTTACCATTAAGCGAGGTTAGCCGGGTCTGCGAACAACTCGTTGCTAAAGGGGTCATAATCCGTGATGATTCTATTGATAATGAGGATTTTCTAGGAACGGATTATAGTCAAACAGATTACAACCAAACTTTTGATGAAGTTGCCGCCCTAGACAAGAGCCTTACCGTTTTTGTTGACTATATCAGAGGCATCCAGCCTCCGCAATGGCGAGAAGCGCAGTACCTACTGCCGCAAGCGAAGACTGGCAATCCATATGCAAAGCAGCGTATAATTGAAATGTATTTACGGATTGTCATTCGGATTGCTCTTAGCTTCCATAAAAAATATGGCTTTCCCCTTGCCGAAACAATACAAGAAGGCTGTATTGGGCTTCTAATTGCATTAAACAAGTATGAATTGGACCAATCAGGCGTCTTTGCTACCTATGCACCTTGGTGGATAAGGCAAGTCATAACACGAGAGTTCTCTGTTGGAAATCCTATAATGTATTTTCCTGTACATATGAGCGAACGTCTAGCAGTTGCTTATAAAATCAAAGAGAAACACGCCTGTGAACAATGTGAGGATAACGTCACATGTGTTATCCTTATCTCTGAGGTGACAAATAAACTAAAATGCTCGGAAGCTGAAGCCTTGCAATTTATCCGATATATTGAGCCATTTGAAAGCATTGATAAATTCATTGAGGAAAAAGAATCGATGTTTTGTGATCATGGTGCTTTCGAGAGCAAAATTTTTGACCATGTAGTATATAATGAATTACGTTCACTAACGGCAGACACAATTGGAACTCTAAAGGGCCGAGAAAAAGAAGTATTGCAATATAGATTTGGCTTGCTTGATGATGAGCCATTAACTCTTGAGGCAGTCGGTAGCATTTATGGGGTGACGAGAGAACGCATCCGGCAAATCGAAGCGAAAGCTATAAGAAAGATGCGCCATCCAAGCCGAAGTAAAGTGCTGAAAGACTTTTATTGATATAGACTTAGGGGTGTAAGGATCGATTAAAGACCGATGTAAAAACTGTACCACCGGCTGACATCCGTGCAGCGGACAAACCGGCCCTTGATCGGCGTTCGCACCTCCGGTGTTTTTAATTCCGGCGAGTGGGTCATTTTTCAACCGGCGATTCGGTCAAAATTAATCCGGCGTTGACACCTGCGTTTTACATGTAGGCGATGAAGGGAATCCTTTGCGGGTTTAGTTTGGGATATAATATTTTCAGGATAATTTTTTGTAAACCAAAACTTATTTTTATAAACTACAACTTGCGTAAGAACCTAGTGTTTTTTCTTAATTTTTCAATTAATCTCGTAATATTCTTATCTATTAAGAAGGAAATGTAAATATTATGAATAATATGTAAGAAAAGTAATTTAAAAGGAGCATAGCAATAATGAAAAGGGTAAAGGTGATTAAAGATTTAGTGCATGGTTATATTGAAATTGACAGTCGAGTGGAGAATTTAATTAACACCCTGCACTTTCAACGGTATGTTTCAATGTATAAAAAACGAGGACATAACCAATGGTTATCTCTTTAATTTTAAAGAGGCTTATCGGCGTAACATATTGATTTTTATTGAGTTTAAAGGCGTTAGCCAGTGAAGAGTAACTGTTAATTTCCAAGCCGTAGGTCGTGGGTTTCAATCTTTCCAATATCAACACTCGTAGGGGTTATGAGACCTAGATAGAGCTAGATTTAGGTGTATTGTTTTCTTTGCATCAAAAGAACTTCCCTTTGATGTGCATTCAAATATGCATTCAAATATTGACGCAAAGAGAACGAAAAATACTGGAATTGCGTTTTGGCTTTTGCTGATCGGGAGCGAATTCTTAAAGAAATAGGAGTCTTATTTGGCGTTACTCGCGAGTGTATTCGACAAATTGAGGCAAAAGCCATCCGTAAACTGGCGCACCAAAGTCGAAAAAGTTAGAATCGTTTTAAAATTAGTATTGACGACTAGGGGTGGATATATGCCATTCGATCTTGCGGACAAATTAAAAATTGCAGTGACAACAAGGGCACTTTTTCAACTTGAACAAGAAAACCAGATTTTTGTTGAAGAAGGAAGAGCAACATATGAAAAATATCAAATTGAACATGAAAATGATGTTTTGAAGCCGGGTGCAGCGTATGCCCTAATTGAAGCACTACTAAAAATTAATCAAATTGAGCGGCTTAACCATAAAGTGGAAGTAATGATTGTGTCAAGAAATAGTTTTAATACGAGTCTACGTGTATTTAACTCGCTAAAATCCTATGGCATAAACATTACACGCGGGATATTTACTAGTGGAGGTGCATTGACCCCTTATCTTGAGGCCCTTAACATTGACTTATTTCTTACTGCGAATCCTCATGATGCTCAAGCCGCTATAGATAAAAGGATACCAGCTGCTACTCTTTTGACAGATAATATTCCGGAATATGAAGTTGGAAAAAGCCTTAATGAAATATGTATTGCCTTTGATGGCGATGCTGTGCTTTTTTCTGAGGAATCTGAAAGAATATACAAAGAAAAAGGTCTTGAAGCATTTGCAATAAATGAAGAGAGTAATGCTCGAAGTCCTATGAACGAAGGCCCATTTGCGAAATTTTTAAGGTCAATAGCAGATATCCAATCTAAAATTCAAGATGATGATGTCCAAATTCGAACAGCCCTTGTAACTGCTAGAAATGCTCCAGCACATGAACGTGTGATCAGGACACTTAGAGCCTGGAATATAAATATTGATGAAGTATGTTTTTTAGGTGGAATATCGAAAACTAATGTTTTGAAAGCTTTTGGAGCACATATTTTTTTCGATGATCAAACTATCTATACCGAAGATGCATCTAGTGTTGTCCCTTCGGCAACTGTGCCATATGCTACGGGTGGAGCTATGAAATTATATATGAACAAATAAACATAAAACTAAAGATGAAATGTAAATTCTATTGCAAAAACAATCATCAGTTGAATAAAAGGGTAGTTTTCAGTAACAGAATATTGTGGTGCTGAAATAGGTAAAAGAGGTAGTTCTCGGCACAACTGTAATGAATACCAAGACCTTACTGCTTTGCGACTTGCCTTGAAAGCTTATATTGAGTGTAATCCTTTCGATATGTTTTTTGAGTACGAAAAATCTGGAAATCTTGATGATATCGTTATGTTCCAGGACTTCGATATCTCTCAGCTTATCAAATCAAGTACGGAATAAACCTGATCGAGAAAGGAAAAATAATTTTGTAATGATAGTTGAAAAAGACAAAATTAAACAGATTCTTGCTGCTACAAATCCTGTTAAAGAATACTTGAAAGAAGAAAATTTTTTATTACAATCTACGTGTATGCTGTTCGATGAAAATTTCACAGCATTTGAAAATTTATTTGCGGAGATAAACTATAGTGGTTATCAAGTGGCAGGGTTAGCTAATTATAAAAAAATGGCACTTTTAAACAATAACTTTATTAACTACACTCAAAACTGTATTAACAGTATTCCAACTAAAATTAGCCACTGTATTAATTTTGATTCCAATATTGTCAGTGATATCTATCGTCTATTTTGTGGTAAAGAATTTGTTAATAAAGATAGCCTTTTAAAACTGCTGATTGCCATTAAAAGACCTGAGATTCAGATTAGTGCTACTCCATATATTTTAGAATGCAGCTATAATAAAAAAGTAATAGATAAGAATATAGTTTATCGAAATCTTTTATCTTTCTTTTTATATACACGCGTATCTTTAAAACAACTTCAAGACGAGCATAGCAGTGTGTCTTTCTCTGTAGAAGATTATGTGTCAGCAGATAATGTATGGAATATAATTAATTCTGATTTTAATAAAGATTTATTCGATAGGTATTTAGCAATATATTGCATGTTGTGCAAGAGTTATTTAATTAAAGTAAGCAGCAAAAAAACATATGATAATAAAGTTAAAGAGTTAGTTGATTTTATGGACAACAAATTATATTGTTATTTAGAATTTGAATTTGTTTTGTGTTGTTTGTTTTTTAAAAATGATTCTAGACTATCTCATTTTTTTAGACTAATGCAGCCTAATAGTAGGAATGTAGTAAATACAATAAAAAATATGACATGGGATATTCTTCATATAAGAAATATCCAGACAGAAATGGCAATTAGAAATACAAATAATAAAACAAATATATTTTTTGTACATTCCTTTGCATCACATGATAAAGGATTGATTGATATTATAAAATCAAATCCAATAAATCGCTTGATATTATATAAAAATGAAGCATATCCAAAGTATAAAGAAAGTTTTGAGGACGTTTGTAAGGATTTGAATATTTATTCATCATTTTTGAAAAACTCTTTTAATCGGGAAGAATATTATAAAATTAATCAGAATGGTTATTTAAAAAAACTGGCCTGCCAATTAGAAAGTGCTATTTATAATTTGAACTAATTGTATTGGAATTTTGTATGTGCCGCCAAGGAACCATCAGCTCCACAGGACATCATCATATTGTTCGTACAAAACGTGAAGTGTATTACGATGATAGAGCCAAAAAAAATGACAATTTTGATTACCTGTCTAAGAGCATGGCACACATCGAGAGAAGCTCCAGGAACTTGGGAGGCCCTGTAGCTCCATTAAACAGGTAGGTACATCTGAAACGAAAGTCAGGATGATCCATAAACTGCAGGGAGTCGGAGCAGTTTATAGTACTCTGAGGACGAGAGAGCCGTCTACATGGGGAAGGAACTGGCAGGGGTACGCAGCTCGCAAAGGAAACATAATGGATTTTGAATAGTGAAAACAGGGTATAATCATTGGGAGGTTGCATGACAGCATCAAAGGAGTTTTTTTATAGAAGAACTGATAAGAGCCATATTCAATATTCACAAATGAACGATTTCTTAAATAAATGTAAAAATGGAGAAGCTATTTCGGGTGTTGACGAGGAAGAATTAGAGCAACTTGTATCGGATTTAAGTAATGATGATATTAACTATAGTAACGATATGGTAATTGACATGATTTTAAAGTGTTTTGTTAAAAATACAAATGATAATAAATTAAAGAAATTATTAAATGATATTAATATAGGAAACGTAGATTATAGTAATATTATTGGAAAGTCATACGGTGAATTTTATGATAAATCCCCTTATTGTGAAATTGGTAGGGATATTGACAAGCGGATTCGTTTGTTTTGTGACCTTGTAGCAACATTTATATTTTCACAAGAAAAATTGGCAGACGAAGAAGAGAATATGTTTGAACAAAGAACATTGTGGGAATTGATGATAGTCAATATTGATAGAGTTCAAAAGAATGAAGAATATACAAATGAATATAATTTAGTACAGCTGCTTATGATGCAATGTGACATGGTATTCAAAGATGGATTTACCGATAGATATATAGAAATATCACGAGAAATGAATGAGGTAGCACTTTGTTTTTTGATATGTCATGAAATTGCGCATTTATATTATGGACATAAAAAATGCAATGACAAAAGTAAAAATAAAGATATGGAATTTTTAGCGGATGAATTTGCGGTAAAAAGAGTACTTGAATATATTGAGTGGGGTTTTCATAAAGAAGCGTTGCATTTATTTAGTGCGATATATATTATCTTTTTTGTGAGTTCATTCTATTGGGATATTAATGAAGAACAAGAAAATCATCCATCTCTAAATAAGCGAATAGACAAAGTTAATAATATCATTGAAGGGAGTTTAAATAGAAATAGTTATGAAATAGTTATGGATTATGTTAAGGCAATGCGAGTGTTGACAAGGAAGGAATGAAATACAGCATTTTTGGGTCTGTAAATAGTTTTGTCCTCAGTCCGTTTAGGATAAAGAAAATTTGACTTTAGCGGAGAAGAAAACGGAGAACTGCAAAAAAATGCATAAAGTTAAAGGCAGGAATCCGGTAAAATATCGGTTCCGGCCTTTAAGGGACAACAGGACAGGTACGCTGCCCTGGAGATAGGCAAGTTTAAAAAGGGACAGAAAACCTGTCCCCCTTGGTTTTATATACGATCATGATTGAAGGCGATTCTATGCGTAAGAAGAAAGGCATTAACGACTAAGGCATCGCTCGGAGGGGGCAACCTCTCCAGGGCCTTCAATATTAGCGAGAGAGTAAACTGTTAGCTGAACGACTATGTACAATAGCGACGGAGCCGCGCACAATCTGCGCGGAACGCATGCACAACGACAAGCGGTCAAGACGCACTCATTCGGCGGAATTTGCACCCAAGCCGTGGGACAGTGATGTCTATTGTCAATAACCATACAATTAAGTTGCATTTTATAAAACAAAAAGCGAGTCGAGCAGAAAATCATTTGATTTCGCTGCTCGACTCATTTTTTAAGTATATTTTCTATTGGGAGTTACCGTTGTTTATGTTGTTGCTTAACATAATTACTGAAGAGTTATCCAAAATAGTCTTAATCGTACCTAATAAGATTACCTGTTTATCAGGCGATAGTAAATCAAATATATGTAATAACTCTCTACGGTGGGGGTTTTCCTCATCGTACATAGGTCCAGTGCCAAAAACTAGCCAGTCTAGAGAAACGTTAAAATGAGAGGCGATATTAGTAAGATATTCAAGGCTTGGTTTTGCTCCATTTTCGATATTACTGATATATGAGTTTGATAAATTGAATTTTTCAGCTAAGAATTTCTGACTGGTCTTACCTCTGGCTTGTTTTAAACGTGTACCAATCTCTTTATAATTTATATTCAAAATGCCACCTCCAG
>POVV01000557.1_pt1 | contig 22653 bp, 21 predicted proteins | sample 1560271 | NCBI WGS metagenome assembly POVV01 (sample SAMN08337232, study PRJNA429181) | Bioreactor metagenome, whole genome shotgun sequencing project. | biome: cows' rumen and soil; feature: anaerobic; isolation source: anaerobic chemostat enrichment culture, galacturonate as sole carbon... | reverse complement strand
TTATCGTAGTCTGAATAATGTTGATTGTTGTTACGGATAATAAATCCAATTGGGGTTCCTGTTGTTTGACCTTCATATATTCCCGATAAAAATTCTACTTCATCTGCTTCTTTGCGAGGAGTTGTTATTTTAGATTGACCTGGTTTTCTTCTGTTCAGTTCACTTTGTATGAAGTCTATATCTATTGTTATTCCGGCAGGACAACCATCTATAATACCTCCTATAGCAGCTCCGTGAGATTCTCCGTATGAGGTTAGCCTGAAAATATTTCCAAATGTATTCATCGGTTATTTTTTTGATCTTAATGAAATACAAAATTATACGAAAATATTCAATAATTGGCTTAAATTCTTCATTTTCGGACATGTGTTAAGTTTATTAATGAAATTTAGAATTTAGATTAAAGATTATATTATTAAATTTGTAGCTTAACATAAATAATGATTTTCTTATAAAGAGATGAGTGTAATGAGTATAAATAAGTTCTGCTTCGGTCTTGTTGTATTTTTAGTTGCATTTGGTTCTACGAATGCTCAGAATAGAGGTAATACGAATCTGAAAAAGGATAGCTTGTTGAATAATATAACAAATTTAAATAAAAGGCTTAAAGACGCATCTTCGAAGAATATATCAACTGGGTTTTCTGCCCCATTGAAGATAGATACTGCTTATGCCAACCAATTGAATGGTGCTATTTTCTTGCCTCAGAGAGATAAACAAGGACTACTCATTCTGGAAAATAACTGGACACCATTTTCTGAAAATACAACTTTTCGGGATACAGTAATTTTAGATCCTGTATTTCTTCCTGTAATATTTGATGGAAAAATATTGCCGGATAATTTGGATTTTTTGCCTGCAAAATCAGATTCAACAAAAGAGTTTCATTTAATACCAAAGGAAAGTACATTTGCCTCGGAACTCGATCGAGTGCAACATATTCAGAAAATGAGGAAATATTATTTTATGAATAATCCTCAGAGGATACGGGTCAGTACTTCTAATTTTGTGGACTCTGAAAAGCTAAAAGAGGCATCTGTTGTAGAAAAAAAGAATGTATTTAAAGAATTGCTAACCACAGACGATGCTATTTCTATTTCTAAGCCCGAAGTAGAGAAAATACAAATAAAGCCAGTGTATTGGTTGAAAAATGGAGATCATAAGTTGCAGCTTTCCTTTAATACTTACTCGAAGCAATGGAGTGGTGATAATAACTTTGACTTGTTTAGCCATCAAAAATTTAATGTCAATTATAAGAAAAACAAAATAAGGTTTGATAACTTAATAGAATGGCGATTGCAGTTGAAGCAAATCACTTCTATAGACAAGGATAAGGATGAAAATAAGAATAAAGACAAGGTAAATGTTATAGAGGATTATCTGAGAACATATAGTATTTTTAAATTAGAGGCTTTTAAGAAATGGGCATATTCAGCTAACTTAGAAATGAAAACTCCTATTCTTTCTAAGAAAACTACCGATGTTAATAGAACCTTGCAAAGAGCCTTTTTGACGCCGTTTGAGCTTAATACGGGGATTGGTATGAGTTATAGTACAGAAACAAAATCGAATAAAGATAAATATCGTATACTAAAATTATCTGCTGATATTTCAGCTCTATCTATTAATTATAAATATGCCAGCCATGACAGTATCTCTGTTACAAGCCTTGGTATAAAAGAAGGTAGGAAATCTCAAACAGATTTTGGTTCTACTTTTAATGTCAATTTATCATACGCACATAATAGATTTGCTAAATATACTTCCCGTATTAAATATTTTACGAATTATAAAAAAGCATATGCCGAATGGGAGAACTCTTTCGATTTGGCATTGAATAGATTTTTCTCTACTACATTATACCTTTATGTCAAATTTGACGATAGTGTTGTGCCTGAAAAAAGAAACAACGACGATACTTGGGCTTATTTCAACTATAATCAGATGGTGCGCTTTGGTTTGACTTATACGTGGTAGTCGGCTAACTATCTATTTAGCAATAGATAGGGGTTTGAAGTGAAAAATATTTGTATAATAAGTGTATTTTTATTTGGAGCGTTAGGGTAAATTGCATACTTTTGCACTCACAATATCGCGGGGTGGAGCAGTGGTAGCTCGCCAGGCTCATAACCTGGAGGTCATCGGTTCGAATCCGGTCTCCGCAACTAAAAAGAAAAGCAATTACAGAAGTGGTTGCTTTTTTATTTTATATCAGTTAATTGGGGAGTTCGATAATTTCTATATTTTGGAAAATGTTATTAAAACATAAGAATCCTTCTTTAAGAGGAGTCTTCCATTTTGTATAGTATAATTATTAACACGACCAATAGCTTTATAAAATTCACTATGCCAATATACAGAAGGATGGCAACCTCTACTCGTAGCTAAAAATCCTGAAAAAGAGAAACTATTTCTATCAACAAAAATTATTTTGCTATTATAATTATTGCAGCCATCATGTCCACTTACTCTACCATCACTGCTTATTCCTAATGTTAGAGTTTTATCATTGCTAATAATATCCATGAAATTCTTGTTAATATCAGTTCTTAAAGTTTCTAATTTCCATTTATTAATCATATCAAGGGGTACTAATACTTCCTTATGAAGCTCTAATTCCGAACTGTTAGTCGAAAATTCATGTTCATTGTTTACAAGATACTGAGTGTTACAAGATAAAAAAGATAAAGTAAAGAAAATGTATATAATGCGGATTGGATTCATATTGATAGATTTAGTGTCATATGACTAATTCATAAATATAAGAATAAACTTTATAATCTTCTTCCAATCCTCAATAAAATTGTTCGATAATTCGATAGAGTGTTCAACTAAAAGAGACGGAAACTGTTTTCAATAAACAGTTTCCGTTGTTTTTTATAGACACAGGCGGGTCAGTAACGGGTCAGTATGTTTTAATTAGATTTTTTAATTGTTTTCATTTATAATATCTCGTATATTACTATCCAATAGATTGAGTATAAAAATCCTTTTCTTTTGCATAAAAAGTACAGATTGGCAGTTATCCATGAATGCAATAGGAGTACCGATCACGCTATACTCTTTTTTTGTATTGGTGCTGATATCCACAAGGTAGGATTTGTTTAATGAAGTATAAAAATATTTTTCACAAGGAGACCATAATTCTCCAGATATATAATTTAAGCCTGCAGCTATTTTGGTTGATTCATTAGTGTTGAAATCATATAAATTTATGTCGATAAAGGGTCTTTTATCTTCTCCAATAAAGTAAGATTGGGTATAAATGAATTGATCAGAGGAAGAAGACCATTGATTGATAGATGTATTCTTTTGAGGTATCTTTACTTTTATTTCTTTATTGTTTTCCAACGAAATTAAATGGGGTTTACCAATAGGCATTTCTTTATAAGAAAGATATTTTCCGTCTGGAGATGTGGATGTCAGTATGCAGTTTACATTCCCTTTCGATATTTTTATTTCCTTCTTTTCTCCGATAATTTTACTAAATACCGCAGGTTCTTTTCCGCTTCTTGATGAAGTATAATATGTTTTATTATTGGAGTACTTTAAATTGTATTCATGTTCAAAAGAGCTACTTTCAAGCTTAAAGGTGTTTGCTTGGATATCTAGGATATATTGTTGAGCCAATCCTTCATGCTTGGATATAAAAATCAATCTCTCATTGTCTATCCAGTTGAGAAATGTTTTATACTGTTGATCGAAATCTAAAGTTGATGAGCTTGTTATTTGTACAATACTGTCTTTCTCAAGATCATAAACGAAGATGTCTAAAATTTTTCCTACATAATAAGTAAATGCTATCCGTTTTTCGTTAGGAGATAAAGCTACTTCTCGCAATTCATTGATCTGGGAATAACTATTCAAACTCGACAATAATAAGATTAGAATAAGTGTTTTCTTCATAGAAAATAATTTTTTTAATGGACATAAAATTAACTTTCTTTTTTAGCTCAATAAAATTATAATTACTTATTTATTTTCTTGGATAGTTTTAAACTAAAAAAATCCCTCCTGAAAATAATTCAGAAGGGACTCTCTTTATATACATTAGCTCATTCGCCTAATGCATCATGACGTGAGATGCATCTAGAATGATTTTCAATAAGAATAATACTGCAATAACATATACTGTAACAGATACGTCCTTGTGCTTTCCTGAGCATACTTTGATAAGGGCAAAGCTTAGCATACCGAATACAATACCTTCAGCAATACTATATGTGAATGGCATGAATACAATAGTAAGGAAAGCCGGAAGTCCCTCGCTCATATCGCTGAAGTTAACCTTGGCTACAGAAGATATCATAAACAAACCAACAATCACCAGTGCCGGAGATGTGGCTGCTGCTGGAACCATCAAAAATAATGGTGCGAAGAACAATGCCAGAACAAACATTAGCGCTGTGCTTACCGAAGTAAGGCCTGTACGTCCACCGGAGGCAACACCCGAAGCACTTTCTACATATGCAGTAACAGTACTTGTACCCAGAATAGAACCGACAGTTGTTCCTAATGCATCAGAGAATAAAGCCTTCTTAATTTGAGGGAAATTGCCGTCTTCATCTGCTAATCCTGCTTTAGATACCACACCTATTAATGTGCCAACTGTGTCGAATAGGTTTACAAACAGAAGGGTGAAAACAACAACCAACATGTCGAAAGATAGTATCTGATCCCAATTAAATTGAGCAAAAATAGGCGCAATTGATGGAGGAACTCCGATGATGCTTGTATCAGGTAACGTTACATCTCCCAATATAATACCAAAGATGGTTGCTACAGCTATTCCTATTAATATAGAACCATTTATGTTTCTCACAAAAAGAACTGCTGTAACAATTAATCCTAATAGGGCTATCCATACACTATGTTGGGAGAAATCGCCTAGGGCAACCAAAGTGTTCGGGTTAGAAACTACTATGTTTGCATTTTTAAGTCCTATTAGAGTTATAAAAAGACCTATACCTACAGGTATGGCATCTTTCAATACTTTAGGTATGCTTTTTACAATAAGCTCGCGAACATTGAAAAATGTGAGAGCTATGAAGATGATCCCTTCAATGAATACGGCTGTTAGGGCAAATTGCCAAGGGTATCCCATTACGCCACATATGGTAAATGCAAAGAAGGCATTTAATCCCATTCCCGGAGCCTGAGCTATTGGGAGTTTAGCGTAAAGAGCCATCATTAATGTGGCAAAAATAGTAGACAAAGCTGTTGCTGTAAAAAGGGCATCTTTGTCCATGCCTGTAGTCGACAATATGCTAGGGTTAACTATCAATATATACGACATGGTAAGAAAAGTAATAAGGCCTGCGAGAAACTCCTTACGGATAGTAGTCTTATTTTCTTTTAGCTGAAAGAATTTTTCAAGAAAGTTTTTCATTGTTTTTTATAATCTTAAAAGTTCCACTTTGCGGCAATCGTAGGATTGATATATGCTTTGTCTTTTTTGTCGAGGAAATTATTGCTGATTTCAATTTCGCTACCTAAAGCCAAATTTGAATTTATGTTATACCAAAACTGCGGTTCGGTAAGAAATACGATCTCTTTGCCACTTTTGCCAGGACCGTGAGATTTGTTTTTATTTTGTGTCCAAATATCCATGAAGCCACAAACTCTGACTTTGTCGTTCAATAAATCCATGCCCCATGTTACAGTCCATTGAATATCGTTACTTACTTTCGCAAAGGCATTGTATTTGTATACTAAATATGTACCTAAAATAGCTTTGTTTATCATTGTAGAATAAGAAGCTCCTGCCATGTAAGCATTAGCTATTGAAAAACCGAAATTCTCGGCTTTGCCTACACCCCCATTAAACTCGAGATGGGCTTGTACCGGACTTTTACCTAATTTTATGTCACGGGCAATTTCCATATAGGCAGTACCTATATTACCTCTGCTTTGATTAAAATCTAAATCGACAAACATAAAGGTAGAACCCCATTTGTCCGGTTTAAACATTTCGAATGTTGCAGTAAAATAGTTCTTAGTGGAAATCTTATCTCCGTGCAATGCATGACGAGGGTCAAAATGCAATTGCAGATTTTGAGAATACACCGAAAAGGAGAGCAATAAAAGTGCTAAAGAAAAGAGTACTTTTTTTTCCATAATTTTAAGATTAGAAGTTTAGAGTGCAAAAATAATTAAAAAATACATCTATTGTTATTTCGTCAGGTTTTTAACAGATTTGGTTGCATATTGATGTCGTGTATAAGCGGAGTCTGTTAATAGATAGCTTCGATAGAGTGTTGTTCTTTGAATATAGAGATTCTTTTTAATAAATTCCAAATTTCAATAATCAGGTGCTTTTAGCTATATTTATGGAATTATAAATTCATTGAAACTATGAGAAAAATACTTTTCCGAATATTTATTATTTTATCGATTCTTTACATACTTTTTTGTGGCGGCTTCTATTTATTTCAGGAAAAATTGGTGTTTTATCCTCAAAAATTAGATGAAAACTATCAATTTAGTTTCGATCAAAGATATGAAGAGTTGAATATAAAAACACAAGACGGTTTATTCTTAAATAGCTTTTTATTTAAAGCAGATAGCACCAAAGGCGTTATTATATTTCTACATGGTAATGCGGGAGCACTGGATACATGGGGACAATTAGCTCCTTTTTATGTAGAGCAAAACTATGATATTCTTTTTTTCGATTACCGTGGTTTTGGTAAAAGCGATGGAAAGATAGAAAATCAATCACAGCTATTCCGTGATGTACAAACGGTATATGATACAATAAAAGCAAAATACAGTGAAGACCGAATCACAATTATAGGATATTCCATCGGAACAGGACTCGCTACTTATCTTGCATCTAAAAACAACCCACAAAAGTTAATACTTATAGCCCCATATTATAGTTTGACAAACGTAATACAATCTATTTGCCCTGTCGTACCCAAGTTTCTGATTAAATATAAATTGGAGACGTATAAATACATTTCTGATTGCAGTATGCCTGTAACTATTTTTCATGGAAGAGAAGATGAGGTTATAGATTATGAAAATTCTGTGATGCTATCTAATCTGTTGAATGCTAAAGATAATCTCATTCTGATTGATAATGTCGGGCATAATAATATTCTTGATAATGAGATGTATAAAGAAAAAGTAGTAGAGGTTTTAGCTAAATAGACCTTTTGCCGATGACACGTTTTTAATCTATCTTTGTTGACCCAAATTAGCTTAAAGAAATAAACAATTATCATAATCGGCTGTTTAAATAGAATAAAATGAAGAAAATAGTAATTGCAATCGACGGTTTTTCATCAAACGGAAAAAGTACAATGGCTAAAAGCCTGGCTAAAGAGATAGGATACATTTATATCGATAGCGGAGCAATGTATAGGGCAATTACGTTATATTGCATTAAACAAGGTTTGTTTAATGATGGAAAATTAAATGAGAAGAGCTTGCGAGATCAAATAAACGATATAAGAGTAGAGTTTCAGATAAATAAAGACTCAGGAATGCCTGATACTTATCTTAATGGAAAAAATGTTGAATCTCAAATTCGTAATATGGAAGTTTCTTCGAAAGTAAGTGCTGTAAGTGCAATACCATTTGTTCGTCATGCAATGGTTGCGCTCCAGCAGGAGATGGGCAAAAAGAAAGGGATAGTAATGGATGGTAGGGATATAGGTACAGTTGTATTTCCCGATGCCGAACTTAAAATATTTGTTACGGCCGAGGCGGAAATAAGAGCCCAACGCCGTTTCGATGAATTACGATCGAAAGGCGATTTAAAAACGACTTTCGAAGAAGTTTTAGAAAATTTAAAATCCAGGGATCATATGGATCAGACACGCGCAGAGAGTCCTCTTGTAAAAGCTGATGATGCCATCCTTCTGGATAATTCACATATGACCATTGACGAACAGATGCAATGGTTAGTAGAGAAGTTCAAACAAATAACTACAAACTAATGAGTAATATTGAAATAGATGCAAAGTCGGGTTTTTGTTTTGGTGTTGTAAATGCCATTAAAAAAGCTGAAGAAGAATTGGCCAAGGGAGGTTTATTATACTGTTTAGGTGATATTGTTCACAATAACCTGGAAGTAGATCGTTTGGAGAGTTTAGGATTGAAAACGATCAATCATGAGCAATTTGCTCAGCTAAAGAATGCTCGGGTTTTATTAAGAGCTCATGGAGAACCGCCATCCACATATCAAATTGCGAAAGAAAACAATATTGAGATTATAGATGCATCTTGTCCGGTTGTTCTTCGTTTGCAAAAGAAAATTCATGATAAATACGACCAGGAAAGGGATCAGAATACACAGATTGTGATTTATGGTAAGACTGGGCATGCTGAAGTAATAGGTTTGCTAGGACAAACACAGTCTTCGGCTATTGTTGTCGAGAAAAAAGATGATCTGGAAAAACTTGATTTTTCTAAAAATATCTGTCTTTTCTCACAAACGACCAAGCCTTTGGATGGTTTTCAGGAGATTATTGATATCATTCAGAGTAGGATGGTTGGCGATGCTAAATTTGAATTTTTTGATACAATTTGTCGTCAGGTATCAAACCGTATTCCAAACATAAAGGAGTTTGCTTCGAAGAACGATATCATATTCTTTGTTGCGGGAGAAAAGAGTTCGAATGGTAAGGTACTGTTTGCCGAATGTAAAAAGTATAATCCGAACTCATATTTTATAACTACCCCTTCGGATATTAACCCCGGTGTAGTGAGTAAAACTTCCACGATTGGTATTTGTGGTGCAACTTCAACTCCAAAATGGCAGATGGAAGAGGTGGAGGCTAAGATAAATGAAATAAGAATGGGGTTAAATTAACCAAATTGCAATTGGAATTTAATCATATCACTAATTTTATTTTTACTTTTGCATTATTCTTTTTGAAATATATAAAACTAAGATAAGTATTATGGCTATTAAGTGTATTGGAATTTTAACATCAGGAGGAGATGCTCCCGGAATGAATGCTGCTATTCGTGCTGTTACCCGTGCAGCTATATACAATGGTATAGAAGTTAAGGGTATCTTACGTGGTTATAGAGGTCTTATCACTAACGAGGTCGTGCCATTTAAGACAAATAGTGTAAGTAATATCATACAGCAGGGTGGAACTATGTTGAAAACTGCCCGTAGCAAAGAATTCCAAACGCCTGAAGGCCGTAAAGTTGCTTATGAAACCATACAAAGGGAAGAAATCGATGCACTTGTAGTTATCGGAGGAGACGGATCTTTGACCGGAGCTCGTATATTTGCTCAGGAATATAATTTGCCAATTGTCGGTTTGCCGGGAACAATAGACAATGACCTGCAAGGTACAGATCTTACAATCGGTTATGATACAGCATTGAATACTATTATGCAAGCTGTGGATAAAATACGTGATACAGCGAGTTCACACGAAAGGCTCTTCTTTATAGAAGTAATGGGTCGCGAATGTGGATTTCTTGCTTTGAATGGAGCTATTGCTTCGGGTGCCGAAGCTGCTATCATTCCGGAAAAGTCGATGGAGCAAGACCAGTTAGCTGATTTAATCTCAAACGGATTCCGCAAGAGTAAGAATAGTAGCTTGGTGCTAGTTACAGAAGGAGATATCACTGGTGGTGCTATGGCAATGGCAGAACGTGTGAAAAAAGAATTCCCTCAATACGATGTTCGTGTATCTATTTTAGGTCATGTGCAACGAGGCGGGTCGCCGACTGCCAATGATCGTATCTTGGCCAGTAGGATGGGTGCTGCAGCAATCGATGCTCTCCTTGATGGTCAGCGCAATGTAATGATTGGTATTCAAAATGATGAGATTGTATATGTTCCTTTTTCAAAGGCAATTAAAAAGAATAAACCATTACAACAAGACTTGTTGGATACATTGAAAATTCTTTCGATATAAAGATATTGATACAGATGACAGAAAAAGCCGAGTTTTCGGCTTTTTTTATTGCATAATATATAGGATGCTTACTAAATTATTTATCTTTGGCTTCTCTTGATAAACACATATATATGAAAAAAATAGCCGTTGTTGTTCAACGATATGGTATAGAATTAAATGGTGGAGCAGAAGTGCATGCCAGAATATTAGCCGAACACCTCAATACAAAGTATGATATAGAAATATTAACTACTACACGAAAAGAATTTGTAGAGGGATTAGGTAAATATTACGAAGAGGGAGAGGACGTAGTAAACGGTATAAAAGTTAGGCGGTTTAATGCCTATAAGGGTGAAAATGGTCGTTCTGCCGGAGATTATCTGCGGAGGAATTTCAAATATGCAAATAAGAAAATAACATTGGCTAATTTTTTTTATTTGCCAATAATGAAACTTATCTATAAAAAACGTTCTGATCATGACCAGCTATTTGATCAATGGATGGCGGGCGGAGATTTTCAGGGAGATTTTCATAGTGAGGGACTGATAAATTTTATAAAGAGCAATCAGAATACCTACTCAGCATTTATTTTTTTTACATATTTATATCATCCGGCTTATGCTGGCTTACAAATTGTAGGCTACAAAAGCATCTTTATACCGACGGCTCATGATGAACGTCCTTTCTATTATAGTGGTATGAATAAATTATTTAGCCAGCCTAAGTTTATTATGTATAATACTACTTCGGAGAAAGAACTTGTCGAAAGAAATTATCCGCAAGCAAAAAGTATAAAGTCTGGCATTGCAGGTGTTGGTTTTGAAAAACCGCAATTTGAACTGCAATCGATTGACATAGATTGCCCATATTTTGTATATATCGGACGAATTGAAAAAGGCAAAGGCTGCAAAGAATTAATCGATTATTTCATGAAATTCAAAGAATCCTATAAGGGGAATTTGATGTTGGTTATGATTGGAAATAATTACATGAAAAAGGTTGAAGTTTCAGATGATATTATTTTTACAGGTTTTATCAGCGAAGAAGAAAAACTATCCTATTTGAAGGGTAGCGAGGCTCTGATTATATCCTCACCGAATGAAAGCTTATCGATGGTTACTCTGGAAGCTATGATTATGGGCAAACCTGTACTGGTGACAAGTAAGAGCGAGGTGTTGAAAAATCATATTGAAATCAGTAAGGCTGGTTTTGTATATTATAATCAGAATGAATTTGACCAACAGTTAACTCATATGCTTAATCTTTCAGAGGAAGGGAAGAATGATATAGCGGAAAAAGGCATGTCATATGTTGAAAATAATTATAATTGGGTTAATATTATGAATAAATTCGATCAAGCTATTTCTTATGTGGAAACTAATAAATAAGCATGTTGTAGCAAAATATTAATCATTTATAGATAGCTTATTAAGAAAGTTCTTTCTCTTTACAACAAGGAGCCAACTTGTTTTTGAGTTGAACTTTTTGTAATTTTGATTAATAACTTTATGATCATGAGTCAGCCTTTAGCAGAGCGGTTGCGCCCTCGTAACTTAGATGAATATATTGGACAAAAGCATCTTGTCGGAGATGGAGCTATTCTACGCAAAATGATAGAGTCGGGTAGGATACCCTCTTTTCTGTTATGGGGACCACCGGGTGTAGGAAAGACAACCTTAGCACAGATTATAGCCAATACCTTAGATACTCCATTTTATACATTAAGTGCTATCAATTCGGGGGTGAAAGATGTTCGTGAGGTGATAGAACAGGCTAAACGAAATCAGTTTTTTGACACAAAAAGCCCTATTTTATTCATTGATGAAATTCATCGTTTCTCCAAGTCTCAACAAGATTCGCTCCTTAATGCGGTAGAAACAGGTGTTATTACTCTTATCGGTGCTACAACGGAAAACCCTTCTTTCGAGGTTATTCGTCCGTTGCTTTCCCGTTGTCAGGTGTATGTGCTTCAATCATTAGATAAAGAAGATCTGATTGAGTTGGCCCGACGAGCAGTTACTCAGGATATTATATTGAAAGATCGTAATGTTGAATTGGAAGAGACAAATGCATTGCTGCGATTTTCAGGCGGTGATGCGCGCAAATTATTAAATATTCTCGATTTGGTTATTTCTGCGGAAACAGGAGATAAAGTAGTGATAACTGATGACGTAGTAACCGAGAGACTTCAGGAGAATCCGGCGGCATACGATAAAGGAGGGGAGATGCATTATGACATAATTTCAGCCTTTATCAAATCGATCAGAGGAAGTGACCCTGATGCGGCAATATATTGGTTGGCTCGAATGGTTGCAGGAGGCGAAGATCCTAAATTTATAGCTCGTAGATTGGTGATTTCTGCTGCCGAAGATATTGGGTTGGCTAATCCGAATGCTTTGTTATTGGCTAATGCTTGCTTTGAAACGTTGCATAAAATAGGGTGGCCGGAGGGACGTATTGTGTTGGCAGAAGCAACTATATATTTAGCAACTTCGCCTAAAAGTAATTCTGCATATATGTCAATAGATGAGGCTATCGCTTTGGTCAATGAAACAGGAAATCTGCCTGTACCACTTCATCTACGTAATGCTCCTACAAAACTGATGAAAGAATTGGATTATGGCAAGGAGTATAAATATGCCCATAGCTATGAAAATAATTTTGTAGAGCAGGACTATGTTCCGAAAGAGATAAAAGGGAAGCAGTTCTGGAAACCTCAACAGAATGCCTCTGAAGCTAAAATTGCAGAACTTATGAAAAAGCTATGGAAAGATAGATATTAGATACATTTTCACGTAGTTAATGGCGGTGGAAGAGTGTGATAAAAAAAACTTTACGTTTTTAAACTAATACAGACTATTATACGTTTTACTTTAAATGAAATTATAATAAATGAAATTATGAAGAAAATACTTTTAGTCATATTTATGGTAGTCGCATTGGTAGCCTGTGGTACTGCTTACAACAATCAATTGAAACAGGTAGAGTTAGGCATGACTCAACAACAGATTGTAGCCCTTATGGGGGACAAGTACTCGGTGGTAGATCAAAAGAATAATGGGGATCAAACTATAGAGTATGTTGATAAGTTTAAAAATCATTGGTTCTTTACCTTTGTTGATGGACGTTTGAATAAATGGTATAAAGAAACAGAGAATTGAGTATAAATACTCTCAGATATAGAAAGAACTATAGGATTTCCTATAGTTCTTTTTTTATGATAGATCGGACTGTATTAAATGCTGCCAAATAGTCATATTCTGTCATATCTTATGTAGTAGGTCAATTTTGGCACAGCATTTGAAGAAATAGTAGTGTCACTCAAAGGTGAAAAAACAAAATAGAAGAATAACAAATAAATTATATAAAATGGGAAAAATAATAGGAATAGACTTAGGTACCACAAACTCTTGTGTTGCCGTTATGGAAGGTAACGAGCCAATCGTTATCAACAACAATGAAGGGAAAAGAACAACTCCATCTGTTGTAGCTTTTATTGAAGGAAATGAACGTAAGGTCGGTGATCCTGCAAAGCGTCAGGCAATAACTAACCCTGAAAAAACAATATACTCCATAAAGAGATTTATGGGTGAAACATGGGATCAAGTACAAACCGAAGTTACACGTGTACCATATAAAGTGGTAAAAGGAGATAATAACACTCCGCGAGTAGATATTGACGGACGTTTGTATACTCCGCAGGAAATTTCAGCAATGACACTTCAAAAAATGAAGAAGACAGCTGAAGATTATCTTGGCCAGGAAGTTACAGACGCTGTAATAACAGTGCCTGCTTATTTTAGCGACTCTCAGCGTCAGGCAACTAAAGAAGCGGGAGAAATCGCAGGATTAAAAGTTCAGCGTATCGTGAATGAACCTACCGCTGCTGCTCTTGCTTACGGATTGGATAAGGCTCATAAAGATATGAAAATTGCAGTGTTCGACCTTGGTGGTGGTACATTCGATATTTCAATTCTGGAGTTGGGTGATGGCGTTTTTGAAGTGAAATCAACAAATGGTGATACACATCTTGGTGGTGACGATTTTGACCAGGTTATTATAGACTGGTTGGCTGAAGAGTTCCAAAAAGAAGAGGGTCTGGATCTTCGCAAAGATCCGATGGCATTGCAACGTTTGAAAGAAGCGGCAGAAAAAGCTAAAATTGAACTTTCAAGTACGACTTCTACTGAAATCAACTTGCCTTATATTATGCCAGTGAATGGTATTCCAAAACACTTGGTGAAAACGCTAACTCGTTCTAAGTTTGAACAATTGGCAGATAGTTTGATCCGCAAGTGTATCGATCCATGTCGTCAGTCTTTGTCTGATGCAGGATTCTCTGCTTCTGAAATAGACGAGGTAATTCTTGTCGGAGGATCTACTCGTATACCTGCTATACAGGCTGAAGTAGAAAAGTTCTTTGGAAAAGCTCCTTCTAAAGGTGTGAATCCTGACGAAGTGGTTGCCATAGGTGCTGCTATACAAGGTGCTGTATTGACTGGAGAAGTAAAAGATGTTCTTTTGCTTGATGTTACTCCTCTTTCTTTAGGTATAGAAACTATGGGTGGTGTGATGACCAAATTGATTGAGTCTAACACTACAATCCCTACTAAAAAGAGCGAGACTTTCTCTACGGCCGCCGATAATCAGCCTTCTGTACAGATTAATGTATTGCAAGGGGAACGTTCAATGGCAAGAGACAACAAGCAAATTGGAGTATTCAACTTGGATGGTATCATGCCTGCGCGTCGTGGAGAGCCTCAGATTGAAGTAACATTCGATATTGATGCAAATGGTATCTTAAGTGTATCAGCAAAAGATAAGGCGACAGGTAAAGAACAATCAATCCGTATTGAAGCTTCTTCGGGATTGAGCGATGCCGAAATCCAACGTATGAAAGATGAGGCTGCTGCAAATGCTGAGTCGGACAAGAAAGAAAAAGAGAGAATAGATAAGCTTAATCAAGCTGATTCAATGATTTTCCAAACAGAAAAGCAATTGAATGAGCTAGGTGATAAGATGCCTGCTGATAAAAAAGCTCCTATCGAAGATGCGTTGAATAAACTGAAAGATGCTCACAAAGCACAGGATATCGCTGCTATAGATACAGCAATGGGTGAGTTGGAAAAACTTCTTCATGCAATGAGCCAGGAGATGTATAACCAACAACAACAGGCTGGGGCAAATCCTAATCAACAATCAGGACCATCGAATGATGGGGGTGATAACGTTACCGATGTGGATTTTGAAGAAGTGAAATAAAATACATTTTTATAAATGAAAAGCTATCAGGATACTATTCTGATAGCTTTTTTGTTTTGAAAAGTCCGTATTTATATTAGTATTTCCTACTTTTGTAAAAACACCTAAATAAAACTCTTAATGAAAAAAGTATTATTAACCGGAATACTTCTTTGTTCTTCTGTTATTTTATCAGCTCAAAGTATTACCGAGAAAGATTTACAAGAAATTCAATCTAGTTTTAAATTAGACCCTTCTACCAAAGCTATTCAAAACATACTTACAACAAATGCGAATATTACTGCAAATGCATTGAATCATGACTTGCAAAATCAGATAGACCACTATTTTAAGTATCGGGTAAACGTAAAGGGGATTACCGATCAGAAAAGTTCGGGTAGGTGCTGGATGTTTACATCTATGAATGTTTTGCGTCCTTCTATAATGGAAAAGTATAATCTGAGTGAATTTGATTTCTCTCATAATTACCTTTATTTCTGGGATATATTTGAAAAAGCAAATTTGTTTTTAGAAAATATTATTGGAACGAGTAGATCTCCATTTGACGACAGAGCAGTAGAATACTTATTCAAATCACCAGTTGGTGACGGCGGTGTATGGAATCTTTATTATAATGCCGCACAGAAATATGGTGTAGTGCCACAAGAGGTGATGCCGGAAACAGCTCATTCGAATAATACAAAGCAAATGATAGGCTTGTTAAACGAACGCTTGCGTGCAGGTGGATATACAATCAGAGAGAAGGCTGCTGTCGGAGCTAAGACCCAAGAACTGCAACTTGAAAAAACAGCAGTGTTGAAAGATGTTTATCGTATTTTAGCGTTATGTTTGGGAGAGCCGCCTGCAAAGTTTACATGGAGATATAAAGATAAAGCCGGATTGGTCAAAGAATTGGCTGGCTATACACCGCAAAAATTCTATAAAGCGATTACACCAGACGATTATTCTCCCGATAATTATATCATGATAATGAACGACCCAACTAGGGAGTACTATAAATTATATGAAATTCAAAACTATAAGAATACGATTGAGGGTATCAACTGGATATACTTGAATTTGCCGAACGAGGATATTAAGAAAGCAGCCTTAGCTTCGATCAAGAATAATGAGGCTATGTATGCGTCTTGTGATGTAGGCAAGCAGCTAAATAGAGAAAGAGGTATTATGGATCCCGCTATGTATGACTATCAATCACTTTTGGGAGTCGACCTCTCTATGGATAAGAAAGCGCGTATTTTGACACGCCAAAGTGGATCGAGCCATGCTATGACTTTGATCGGTTGCGATACAGATTTGAGTGATCAGCCCATTAAGTGGGAGTTTGAAAATAGCTGGGGTGCAGGATCGGGTAATAGAGGCTATCTCACTTTTACCGATAAGTGGTTTAGCGAATATATGTTTCGTTTGGTAGTACATAAGAAGTATCTGGATGCGAAGGCTATTGACTGTCTGAAGCAGAAGCCTGTACAATTGCCAATGTGGGATTATATGAATTAATAGATGGGCTTTAGAAAGGAAGATTGATAGCTCTGCGCTTAACTTCTTTCGGGAAAAGATTCTACTTTATGAAAAAATGCTTACTTTTGCGTTCCGAAACGTTTTAAATGTATAGATGATAAACCGCGTTCTTATTCGTATCAGAGTCGTTCAAGTATTGTTTGCATGCAGCCAGAACGAATCTATAGATTTGAAAAAAGCAGAAACAGAGCTTTTGTTCAGTCTTCAAAAATCGTACGATCTGTATTTCTATTTCTTGTCTTTAATGATAGAACTTACAGATGCGTATGCGCAGAAAGTAGATGCCCGAAAATCGAAACTACTGCCTTCCGAAGAGGATATCAATCCCAATGTCAAGTTGCTTGATAATAAGTTTGTAAATCAGTTGCGCCAAAATGTAACATTAGATAAGTATCTGACAGATCGTCCTTTCAGATGGTTTGATTATGACGCTTTTATTCGCGGTTTGTTAGAAGAAATTCTAAACTCTGACGCATACAAAGCTTATGTAGAAGATACTTCGGATAGCTATGAAAATGATCGTGAATTCTGGCGTAAAGTTTTTAAACAAATCATATCAAACCGAGAAGAATTGTATTCTATATTGGAAGACGAAAGTCTGTATTGGAATGACGATATCGAAATTGTAGAATCATTCGTCTTGAAAACAATAAAACGTTTCGAAGAAAGTACGGGCGCAAATCAGGAGCTTTTACCTATGTTTAAAGATGAAACGGACAGGGAGTTTGCTGTTAAATTGTTGAGAGAATCTTTATTGAAAGAAAACGCATATAAGGCTCTTATCGATAAATATACGAACAATTGGGAATCGGAACGTATTGCGCAGATGGATATGGTGATAATGCAGATTGCATTAGCCGAAATTATGAGCTTTCCAACCATTCCTGTCAGTGTCACCCTGAATGAATATATTGATATCGCTAAATCCTATAGCACAGCTAAAAGTGCATCATTCATCAATGGTATTCTTGATGCTATAGTGAAGGAGCTTAAAGAGGAGAAAAAGATAATTAAGAAATAATAAGAGTTGTCTGTTTTACACTTTCGTCCTAATTCAAAATATTCATTTATATTTGTAAATAGTTTATAGAAAGTAAATAATAGTTAATCAAATATCAAAATAACGTATGACTTTATTGAATGTATTATTACAGGCAGGTGCAGAAGCAGCTCCTGGAGGTTTATTTGGCGGAGGCGGTATGAGTATGATCATTATGATGGTTCTGCTTTTCGGAATCATGTATTTCTTTATGATCAGACCGCAGCAAAAGAAACAAAAAGCTTTACAAGAAGCTCGTAATGCTATAAAGGTAGGTGATAAAGTAGTAACAGCCGGAGGTATTCATGGTAGAGTAAAAGAGGTTGGAGATACTCATTTCGTATTGGAAATTGCCGAGAATGTGAGAATAAAAGTAGAAAAAGCATCAGTATACGTTTCTGCTGAAGATACTCAAACTAAATAATTGAGCGTCGTATAAATCAAGTATAGCCATATGAGCGATACTAATGATAAAAAAGAAATAATTTCACAAGAAGTCAGAGCTTTTTTCAAGAATATTTCATGGAAAAAATTTCTGACTTTTTTGTTTTTTTTATTACTGTCTTGTGTTTTTTGGATGATGCAGATTTATCGTCAAAAATATGAGGCCACGCTTACTATACCCGTTAAGTATATAAATATACCGGATAGTATTGTTTTTGAAAACGAATTACCATCCGTAATCAATGCCCGTATCAGAGATGATGGGGGAACTTTATTTAAATATCTTCTCACTCGCAGAAATGATTCAATGATCGTTGATGTAAGAGATGTAGTAAAAAGTACGCCTGATAAAGTAATCCAAGGGCGAAATTTTGAACAGTTAATACGAAATAAACTATTTGTAACTTCCGAACTTATCAGCTATACACCAACACGCATGTCTTATATTTATGCTTTATTGCATAATAAGAAACTTCCTGTAATCTATAATGGGAATGTAAACTTGGCAGGAGGGCATATGTTGATAGGAGATCTGAGTATTTCCCCTGATTCGGTAATAGTCTATGGTAGTAAAACGGCTCTTGATACGTTATCCTACGCGTATACAGTGTCTGATACCATATATAATGTATCATCAGAGCAAAAGGTTAAAGTTGCGATGAAGCCAATACAAGGTATAAAATATATACCAAATGAGGTGGTGTTGACAATTCCGGCCGATAAATTTATTGAGAAAGAAGTAGAAGTACCGATTACATGTATTAATCTGCCTAACAACTTGTCTATAAAATTCTTTCCTTCATCGGTTAAAATACCATATTTAGTCGGGACAAAGAAAGAAGATGATATAACGAAAGAGAATTTCAGCATTACTATAGACTATAACGATATCAAAGATCTTAGTAATTCATCTGTGCCTGTCCGTATAACCGACAGTCCGGACTATATCCGTACAAAAATTCCGATACCGTCCGAAGTAGAATTTGTACTCGAAAAACAGTAATACTTTTCCGATGATAAAATTAGGTATAACAGGAGGTATAGGTAGTGGGAAATCTACAGTTTCAGAGATTTTCTCCCTGTGTGGAGTTCCTGTATACATTGCTGACATGGAAAGTAAGAAGTTGGTAAGTACTTCCCCTCTTATTAAAGAAAAATTAATTGCTCTTTTGGGAGAAGATCTATACAGAGGTAATGTTCTGGATAAGGCTTTGCTTGCATCTCATATCTTTAATAATAAAGAAAAACTGGATAAGGTAAATGCAATAATTCATCCTGAAGTTAAAAAAGATTATGAACGATGGTTAGAGCAAAATAAGCATTGTAAAATCGTAGCTCAAGAAGCAGCAATTCTATTCGAATCAGGCTTTAATACGCTTATGGATAAAGTGGTTATGGTATATAGCCCTCTCGATTTGAGAATCCAGCGCACTATGACACGAGATAATGCATCTTATGAAAAAGTTTTGGAGCGTATTCAAAATCAAATGCCGGATGAAGAAAAAGCTAAACTTTCTGACTTTGTAATTGTTAATGATGGGACTGGTTCTTTAATAGAGCAAGTGCAGAATGTTATACAACAATTGGAAAATTCATGCATATAGACAAATCATATCAAGAAATATTTGTAGCGAACAAAAAATGGGTGGAGAAGAAGAACAGTGAAAACCCTGACTTTTTTTCTCATTTGGCAACGGAGCAAAATCCCGATTATTTATATATCGGGTGCTCAGATAGTCGTGTTCATGCGAATGAAATAATGGGACTTGAACCTGGACAGGTTTTTGTACATCGTAATATAGCTAATATGGTAGTGAATACAGACCTGAATGCCTTGTCTGTTATTAACTATGGTGTTGAATATTTGAATGTAAAATATATAATTATTTGTGGACATTATAATTGTGGTGGAATTAAAGCTGCCATGCAGCCTCGGGACATGGGTATTTTGAATCCGTGGTTGCGAAATGTTCGCGATGTATATCGATTACACGAAAAAGAATTGGATGCTATAGAGAATCCGAATGATCGATATAATAAATTGGTTGAGATTAATGTCTACGAACAATGTCTGAATGTGATTAAGACAGCAGAAGTACAAAAATCATATTTAGAAAAAGGCTATCCGCGTGTGGCTGGCTGGGTTTATGACCTGAATGAAGGTGTCCTGATTGATTTAAAGATTGATTTTGAAAAAGAATTGAACAGGATAAGGAAGATTTATGACTTAACAAAAGGAAAATGAGAATTTTAATATATATACTGTTGGGCTCGGTTTTATTTAGTTGTAAACCGTCCCAAGCAGATAAATCGAAAACACTGACTGTAACTATCGATCCTCAAAAGTATTTCTTGAGTACAATTGTCGGAGATCATTTTAAAGTAGAATGTATTGTACCTTCCGGATCGAATCCTGAAAGTGCAGATTTTACACCATCTCAGATGATGGGGTTGAATAAAAGTCTGGCATATTTTAAAATTGGATACATGGGGATAGAGAATACCCTGATAGATAAAGTGTCGCAGAGTAATCCAACCCTTAAGATTGTGAATTGTTCTGAAGGTATTGAAGTGTTAGGAGGACATGATTGTGAAGGAGACCATCATGATCATAATCATGGACATGCAGGCGGAGACCCTCACACATGGAGTTCGGTTCAATCTGCAAGAGTAATCGCTGAAAACATGTATAAGGCTGTGTTGGATTTAGATAATGCAAAAGCTGCTGATTATACTTCAAACTATAATAAACTATTAGCAGAGATAAATCAAACGGATAGTATAATAAAGTCTTATCTGGAGAAAGCACCGAGCAAATCCTTTATAATATATCACCCTGCACTCACGTATTTCGCTGAGGAATACGGGTTAACTCAATACTCGATTGAGTATGAAGGAAAGAATCCTTCTCCATCACAATTGAAGGAACTTATAGATAAAGCTAAAGCAGAAGGGATAAAGGTGGTCTTTATTCAACGTGAATTTGATGTCAAAAATGCTGAAACTGTTGCGCAGGCTATCGGAGCAAAAACTGTATCTCTCAATTTGCTGTCGTATGACTGGAGCCTGGAAATGATTAATATAGCTAAAGCTCTTGCTCAAGAATAGAAAATAGGATGAGTAAAATAGTTGAAATAAAAAATCTGTCTGTAGGATATGAAGATCGTCCTTATGTACTGAGAAATGTGAATTTAGATATTTATAAAGGCGATTTTTTAGGAATTATTGGGCCTAATGGAGGAGGGAAGACCACTCTGCTTAAAACGTTATTAAGCTTGGTGAAACCCACATCCGGTACTATCTCATTCTTTAAGAATAATATAAAGACAGATAAGATTAATATAGGCTATTTGCCTCAGATCAATCAAATAGATAAAAAATTTCCGATATCCGTATCTGATGTCATATTATCGGGTCTTACAGTCCGCCGTGGTATCTTCTCATCTTATACCAAAGAACAAAAAGAACGGGTAGGAGAGATTGCTCGTCAGATGGGGTTGGAAGAACTTATTTCCCGTCCTATAGGTGCTCTTTCTGGAGGTCAGTTACAACGAACTTTATTAGGTCGGGCAATTATAGATAATCCGGACTTATTGGTGCTGGATGAGCCCAATTCATATGTGGATAAGCGATTTGAGAGTAATTTTTATAAATTGCTTGAAGATATCAATAAAAATACTGCTATAATTCTAGTATCCCATGATGTCGGAACTGTTGTCTCGATGGTGAAAAATATAGCTTGCGTGAATGAGGGTTTGCATTATCATTCGGGCACAAATATCACGACCGAGTGGCTCGAAAAGTCATATTCTTCATGTCCTATAGAAATAATTGGCCACGGGGACTTTCCTCACCGTGTACTGGAAAAGCATGAAGGCTGCGATTGTTGTAAAGAGGATTGATATAATATTTCCGCATGTTTATTTTAGTGTAAAAAACAGAGATTATATAGAATGAAGAAAGGTGTCTAATTTAGACACCTTTTTTACTATACTATGATGAAGTATTCTTATTGAATCTTAAAGTATCCTAAGTCTTCACGGTCGAAGCCCATTACATAAGAATGCATCTTATTAACTTCGGCTTGACCATAGCTTACATATACCTCAGCAGAACGGCGGAAGCTATCATTCTTATTTGCATCCTGCAACAACAGATATCCAAGAACACAGTGCGCAGCAGATTCTACTAGGCGACGTGCATGGAAATCAAGATATTCCTGATCTTTTAGTTCAGTTACTTTAGCCACTATCTCTTCATGCTTGGCAGTCATTCCGATCAGCTTCTGTTTCAAATCCTCCAATTCGGGCTTGTATTCGACTGCTTCATATTCACGAATCTGACCGATATATGTACCTGTAGTGACGTGACGTATCGCAGCAACCACTTGCAACTGTGTAGTACCCTCATATATATTGGTGATACGCGCATCACGGTACAGGCGTTCGCAAGTGTAATCTTTCATGAAACCCGAACCTCCATGTATCTGAATAGCATCGTATGCATTTTGATTGG
>POVV01000556.1_pt1 | contig 22672 bp, 19 predicted proteins | sample 1560271 | NCBI WGS metagenome assembly POVV01 (sample SAMN08337232, study PRJNA429181) | Bioreactor metagenome, whole genome shotgun sequencing project. | biome: cows' rumen and soil; feature: anaerobic; isolation source: anaerobic chemostat enrichment culture, galacturonate as sole carbon... | reverse complement strand
GTTGATTTCTTATAGACTCAGCTTGCTTCTTTTCCATCGCGTGCCGCCCCATTTCCTAGCGTATTACGCAGCCGGTCCAACTTGCCTACCCCAAAGGCCATATTGTCCCAAAGCACTTTCTCTACCATTTCGTATTGACTGTTGTCACAGTAAACAGTAAGTACTACTTCTGTATTGTTGCACTCCCCTGCTTTGGCCCGGTTGCGAGGTGCTTTTGTTTTTTTATGCCCAAATACCCTTCCATAAAAGTAATCAAGCAGGAAGCCGATAATCGCTCCGCTCAGTAGTCCTATCAATCCCCAGACAATCGGTCCCCAAGCTAAGACAAAGCCATATATAACGCCTAACTCCATCAGTATTGCTCCCAGAACCATAGCTCCGTCAAATAAACTCATTCCATCTGCCCGATGAATGGTATCCAGGACCATTCTTTCCTCAACCCTTTTGTCCAGAGGAACTGCCAGGATATTCTCTCTGGCGATTCCGCGCTTCTCCAGATCGGTTATGGCCAATTCAAGAAAGGCCGAATAGTCAAAGGACGCATAAACGTACAATTAGAACCCACCTTATATTTATTTTGGTACGTGAAAATTTGCACTTTGATAGTTATCCATTAAGAATCGCTTCTGTTCTTGCTCGAACAATTTGTTATACTCTACGGTGTTTACATAGGCATCATACATTGCGAATACGTAAATGGAGGGCAGAAAGAGCAGCCATAAAGGGTCAGCTGCCGTGGTGGCGCCGGCAAAGTCACCCATTGCGGAGAGGTGAATACACGGAAGAAGGTTTCCTTTGTAAGCGATGAAACTCCACCATGCCATCGTATAGAAACTGGTAGGGACTCTATGGGTGTACAAATGACCCAGGCCGGGGAATAAAAGGGATAACGCTATCGCCATCCAGGGCTTCCGTTTATCTAAAAAGGCGATTTCCCAATTGCTGATCTTAAAGGGTATCATGCTGGAATCTTCTCTATCAGCCAAAATGGAATATTTGTTTAGGTCTACAGCAAGCCCGTATCCGTCCCAAATGCAAAAGATATATATCGGTACATAAAAGAGCAACCAATTGATATCTACCACCTGTTTGGCTATCTCAAAGCGCCCTGTGAAGCTATAGAATATCCCCAGGTTTAATTTGGCATTGATATTCACAAAGGCTTCCAGGAATATTAAAATAAAGCCTTTTACGTAACTCCCCAGGCTCATGTAAGCATAGCCAAGGTAAGAAGCTGACCACCAGGTTATTACCCACGGCGTTCTAAGGTGAACGAAATTGACAGAAATCGGCTTCACGATTCCCTTTGGGCGGCGTTGGTTTCTTATTGATTCGTACTGTTTTTTTTCTGTCATTCTACACACTTTCATATCCGCTAGGAATGCTGCCAGGCGATTCGACGTATTGCTTTGCCAATGTAGTCCTATTTTTCCAGCAAAGGGAACTTCTATACATATTAACCAACTAGCGTACCTCTGTCCGAATTATACGAACGCGCAAAAAACAGCCTGTTACCCATTCCGGTAATAAGCTGTTTGCTGGGGCGCTAAACGTACATACAGCGGGTACAAGCATTCCCTTCCCATGCCATTCTAGACAATCATCCTCAATACAAAGAACTCCTGCAAAAGTCTTCAAAAGCTTGGCAGGAGTTCCGCTATTATAAGCGATCTGAATGCACCACGACTAATTCAAGTCAAGAACCGTCCCCGCAGGGGAAAACAGGCAGATTCCCGGCCGTCTGAGTAAGTCGGGGAATCTGCCTGTTTTCATCTTCTTAACCTAGGGCGTGTCTGGAAACTATCAAAACGGCCACTGACGGCGCTTTTTACGCCATACTTCGTTAAAACTTCTTGAAATAAGAACCATTATTCCTGCGAAGTTTTGCCTCGTCTGGCACAAAAATCACTCGTCATTGACCATTCCGCTAGTTCTCAGACACACCCTAGTTTGCGGATGACATCAATGATGGTTCCATCACGGTACTCAACTAAACCGACGACATCGCCGCCTGCTGGGGCGGGTGCCGGGACGCCGGTAATGCTGTAAGCCAGGCGCTGCAGGTCTTCAATGGTCATCAGCGGCAGGCCGGAATCCTTCAGGTTGTCAAGCAGGTCGCGGCGCAGCGGATTGACAGCCACGCCGCGGTCGGTCACAACAACATCGACGGTGGCACCAGGTGTTACGATAGTATGCACCGCCTCGCGGATAACCGGGATGGTTTTGCGCACCAGCGGCAGCACGACAATGCAGAGGTTCGAGCCGGCGGCGGTGTCAGGGTGACCGCCAGGAGCTCCCATCAATTTTCCATTTGAGCCGGTGAGCACATTGACATTGAAGTTAATATCCACCTCGGTGGCGCTCAGGATAACGGCATCGACATGATTTACGATCGGCCCGCGGTTTCCTGGGCTGGCGTAATAGGCGGCCGACATTTCCAGATGGCGGGAATTATCACGCAGGGAATGGATCGCTTTAGCGTCAAAGCTTTGGGCATCAAACAGGAGCTTGACCAGCCCCTCCTCCATCATTTCAACGAAAATGCCGGTAACACCGCCAACGCCGAACGCGGCGGCGATGCCGTTTTTCCGCATTTTTTCACGGATGAATTTGGCTGCCGATAGAGAAGCGCCGCCGCTGCCCAACTGAAGCGAGAAATTATCCCGGAAGCAGCCGGAGTATTCGATGACTCTGGCTGCATACTCGGAAATCAGCAGCTCGGCCGGATCTGTGCTGATCCGCAGTGAGCCTGTGCTAATGCCTTTGGGATCGCCAATGGAATCAACCTGGACGATAAAGTCCACTTGCGTCTGCGGAATGCTGATTTGCTGCAAGGGATAAGGCACCAGATTGTCGGTAATGGCAACAACCTTGCCGGCGTGAGCGGCATCGACAATTGCATAGCCTAGAGAGCCACAAGCCCCCGCCCCTTCCACTCCGTTGATATTTCCCTGCGGGTCACAGGTTGGGGCGGCGATAAACGCCACATCAATCGGCAGCTCGCCAGCTTCAATCGCTCTGGCCCGGCCGCCGTGGGTCCTGATCATCACCGGCTGTGCCAGCCTGCCGGCTGAGGCGAATTTGCCGATTTCGCCGCGAATGCCGCTGGTGTCCAGCGCGGTAATCACACCAGACTCCAGATGCGGCAGGATAGCATCCTGGACAGCGCTCAGTGAGCTGGCTGAGAGCTTCAAGCCGCGAATGCCCTTGCGGGCAATGGCGTCGACCACCAGCTTCATCACATAATCGCCATTGCGAAGATGGTGATGGAAAGAAATTGTCATGCCATCCTTCAGTCCGGCCGCATCAATTGCCGTGTCAATGGACGGCAGCAGCTTCTCCGGTGCCGGGCAGTCGATGCTCTTGCCGCCGTTTTGCTGCCGCCACGGCAGCGATGACCAGGGATTCATATAGGGAGTCAGCCGGCGGCCGGCAATACTTTCAGGGATATCACGGCCAACATGATTTTTCATTGCATACAGCCTTTCCTGTTTATTCCGCTGCCAGTGCTGCTGTCCGCGCGGTTTTTTTCTTCAGTTCGAACGCGTCAATTTTCTGCTGACGTTCGATCAGTTGTTTTGCTTTTTCATAATGCACATAGTCGATCATTTTTCCTGACAGCTTTGTCGATGCTCTGCCTGCCGCCAGAGCGGCTTCAAAGGCGGCAATCACCTGCGCGGCGTGCTCAAGCTCTGCGGTGGCTGGTGAAAACGCCCGGTTAAGGGGTTCGACATTATCCGGATGGATGCAACTGGCGCCGGTAAATCCGTGCTGATAGGCAAGGACGGCGCTGGCGAAAAACGCATCAGTATCGCTGTAATTGGCCAGGCTGCCGATCAGGCCCAGCGGCGCTTTGCCATAGGCGCGGGCGGTCAGCACAAGCTGTATCCGCGGCACCAGCAGGGCGGCCTGTGTGGCCGGCGTTTCCTTGATGCCTGCCTCCCAGAGAAAGTCTTCATTGCCGAGCGTCAGCGTGTCAATACGCTCTGAAGCGGCAGCGATTTCCTCCAGCCGCAGATAGCCTTTGCAGGATTCGATCAGCACAGACAGCTTGACCTGACCGGCGGGAACGCCCCGCTGCCGCTCCAGCTCAGCTACCTGGCGCTCGATGCGCTGAATATCGGCAGCGCTTTCGACTTTGGGAATAATGATGCCTGCGACTCCCGGCCACACGGCGGCTGCGATATCGCCCTCAAGCAGGGCGGCCGTATTGTTTACACGGACAAACACATCGCTGCCGCCTTTGCCGACAACCGGAACCAGGTCTTTAATTAAGGACCGGGCAGTGAGCTTTTCCGTCTGGGGGATACTGTCCTCCAGGTCGAGAACAATAGCGTCGGCGTTGCGTAAATAGGCTTTTTCAACAAACTTTGGCGCGTTTGCCGGCATAATTAACCGGGATCTGCGGACAATGTCCTGTGTGTAGTTGCCTGCCATTATTATATCCTCCTGGTTTTGATAGTCCTAATCGCCCATTTCCCAGCCGTTTACATAGCCTTGAATAAATCCGATCAGGCCGGTTAGCGTCGCAATTGTGAAGGCAGGCTTATTCAGGGCCTTTGCGATGCTTACTGCGAGTGTGCCGTTAGCGGTAATAATGCCGTAAGCCTGTACGGCAACGATAATCGTACCGAGGATCATAAAGCTGAGAATGCCGCAAACGAATAAGACATTTAACAGCTTTTTCAACAAGTCCATATCTGTGCCCTCCTTACATTACCATGGTAGGCAATATGCCTAACGCGATAAGAACGCCAATAACAATGATCGGCAAGACATAATACAAAACTAAGGGGACAAAGGTTTTCACCGGATCGACGTTGGCAATGCCGCAGGAAATGAAAATAGGCGCGGCGCCGGGAGGCGTGGCTCCCTCAGTCGAGGAGAAGATCAGGATGACGGCGGCTGCCGTCGCCGGATGCACACCGGCATATAACAAGGCGGTGAAGGACACCGACCCAATTGCCATAACGGTTGCGGTTGATGTCAAGGGACCGCCGATCGCCGTGACCAGCAGGCCGACAAGAATGATCGTCATGAGTGGTGAAAGGCTAAGGCTTTCTAAAATGGCCATCATGTCTTTGGCCAGGCCCAGTTTGGTCATGACATCACCGGCGGCGAAGGCAAAGAACAGTGTCGCGCCGACAACGACATACCGTTTGGCTGAGGATTGAATCAGCTCATATAGCCCGGAGGCAGTCTTAGGCAAATACTTTCGTCCTTCTAAAATCGCGATCCAACTGACCAGTACAGGAATCCAGACAATGATGGAAATGCTTTTCAGGCCTTTCGGTCCAAAACTCTTCAGCGCTCCCAGGTAATCAGCCACCGGCCCGATTGTCAGACCTACCGGCAGGATAATCCCTACAAATATCAGCAGCGAGGTCCAGCCATCCCGGAATGTTTGCGCAAACGGTTTTAACATTTCCGGCGGCAGCGGCTGAATTTGATATTTGTGAACAAACCAGCGCACTAAAAGCAGACGATACAGCAGGGTCCACAGGCCGCCTGTCAACAGCGCGACATAGAGTGAACCGGTGGTCACTTTAGCAGAAACAACGCCCAGACCCAGCAACAGAAACATGGATGAACATGGCGGCAGCGCAATCCCCAGGCCGGCGTTGCCGGAAACCATGGTAGCGCTTAATTGCGGCGACCAATTGGATTTAACCATCCAGGGTATTGTCACTGCTCCGACAGATGCGGCATTGCCGGAGCCTGAGCCGGAGATCAAGCCCATGAGGGCGCTTGCTAGTGTGGATATATAACCGGCGCCGCCGGCAACTCTTCCCAAGGTTGAATTTAAGATATCGACCATACGGTTTACCAGTCCGGTCTTTGTCATGACAAACGCCATGAACACAAATGCGAGAGCCGCGTACACCGTTTCCTGCGTGGCGGCGAAGGTAATGCTTTTGGCTGCTAAATCGAAGAATTTACTGCCGCTGAAGAGCAGAACAGTGATCCAGCCGATAATCATGGCTTCGCCGATATTTCGCTTTAACCCTGCATTCCAGATAATGATCGCTGCAATGTAGGCCACTAAAGACCAAATGCTAAGTCCCATGGTTTCGCCTCCTATTCTATGAAGTAAACTGAAACATGTTTCGACATCATTATAGTTGCAATTCAGAAAATTAAAAACGATAAATCCATGATGGCAGGTATCGGGATTTGCTATTTCACTGCTATTGCCTATTTTGCGGCGCAAAAAATCTCCTATATTCTTGCGACTATAGGAGATCATCAGCTTCGGCTATTTTAGCTTGCAGAAATCCACTTCTTGGGCGAATTCGATAAATAGCCGTACGGCTTTTAATTCTAAAATTTCTTTTTGATACAGCATCCAGGTGTTCCTGAGGATGGCTTCGCCGGCTTTATTTTTCAACGGTATTTGAAAAACCGGCTCATTGTTATCAAACACGGTAGTAGGCAAGATTCCATACCCCAGGCCGTTGACCACCATGACCTTGCAGATATCCAACTGGCTGACTGTCATACTGATTTTCGGCGGCAGGGAGAAGTTTTCATTCCACCAGGCATCAAGGAAAGCCTTATACGCGGCGTCGGTATGATAGTCAATCCGCGGTAGCTTCGGCAGATGAGAAAAGCTGATTTTTTCTTTTGACGCGATACACAGGGGTTCCTGATGCAAAAGGTGTTTTTCGCTGCCCCAGCTATACTCTGTGCGTACAAAGCCAACGTGAACATCCTGATTATACAGCAGCTTGCAGATGTCACGGCTCCAGGCGTTGATGACATCAAACTCAATATGGGGATAACGCTCCTTAAACAAACCGAGCAGCCGGGGCAGCTTAAACCGGGCTAAGTAATTAGGTGCGGCTAATCGCAAGGTTCCTTTCACATCTTTACTCATATTGACAACCTGTTCTTTGATTTGCGAAAGAGTTGTCAGCATCGTCTGAGCGCATTGTGCGAGATAATCCCCTTCAGGAGTAAAGTGAATTCCTTTACTGCCGCGGTAGATCATTTTGACATTAAAGTCATCTTCGATTTTGCGAATACGGGCAGTCAGTGAGGGTTGAGAGATAAATAACTCCTGTGCGGTTTTCGTAATGTTTTTATTTTCATGTAAGACTTTAATAATTAACCAGTCGCGGTCTTCCACATAGGCACCTCCTCATTGAGGTTATTGCAAAAGAAGGAACAATGAATTTTTAGCCTCTAATACTCAATCTGCAGCCGCCGCATTCGCCGCCACAGAGTCGACCGGTTGATGCCCAGCTTCTCTGCAGCCAGCGTATAATTGCCGCCAGCTGCCGCCAGGGCTTTTTTTATTTCCTCGGTCAGTCGCTTCTCTTTCAGCGATTGTTCCGGTTTTTTAGCCGGTGCTGTCGGTTTGAGCAGCCTAGAGAGTAATGTGCCGGTTATCACCTCCGTCTTGCAGATGACTGCCAGCCTTTCCATCAGGTTTTTCAACTCCCGGATATTGCCTGGCCAGGGATACTCCTGTAAATATTGTATTCCGTCATTTGACAATATAAATGTTTTTCCTGAATCGGCGGCAAACTCCCGCAAGAAATTTTCCGCATATAAGGCAATGTCGGCTTTTCGCTCCCGCAGGGGCGGAATATCCAGTCTAAGTACATTCAGTCGATAAAATAAATCAATGCGAAAGGTATTTTGTTGTACTAAAAGCTCCAGGTCCTTATTCGTCGCGGCGATGACGCGAACATCAACCGGGATAACTTTATAGCTGCCTAGCCGGACTACCGTTTTTTCCTGTAGTACGCGCAGTAGGCGACCCTGATTGACATAGTCCATCTCGGTGACTTCATCAAGAAAGATTGTTCCTCCGTGCGCAATTTCGAACAGGCCGGGCTTGCCCTCCTTATTTGCACCGGTAAAAGCGCCGCCGACATAGCCGAATAGTTCGCTCTCCAGGATCTGTGCCGGCAGCGCCGCACAGTTGATTGCCACAAAGGGTTCTTTCTCTCTCAGGCTTGCATTATGGATGCTTTGCGCAAACAGCTCCTTGCCTGTGCCGGATTCGCCTAATATCAAAACGTTGGAATTGGTTTTAGCATAATCGGCAGCCGTTTCCTTGGCCATGGTTATTTGGGGGCCTCTGCCGATAATATCTGCGAAATGGTATTTGGCGTAATGACCGGCAGCATGGATTTCCTTGCGGATCATTGCCTCCATCTGTTGGATCTTACTGCTTTCCTGCAGGGTAATTACTGAGCCGAAGGATTTGCTATTGACCATAATCGGCACACTGTTGCAGATGAGCTTATTGTTATTGACACTGATTAAGCTGGGCGGCTTTTCCGCCGTATCAAGCGGAATTTGCGGTAAAACAGTCGCTAACGGCAGCCCGATTACCGTTTTCTTAGCGGTATGAGTCATTCGCAATGCCGCGGGGTTGATGGCTGTGATGACGGCATCGCCGTCAACGGTAATAATTCCGTCGCGGGTATGATCCAGGATGGTGCTTAAAAATCCCCGTTTGGCCGAGTCTACTTCGAGCGCGGCTTGAATTTGTACAGCCTCGCGGGCGGCTTGCAGCAAGCTTTCGCTGCCAAAGCGGATTAAGGCGCAGGGAATGCCATGGCGTGTAGCTGCTGTTACTGTCAGGGCGCCGCCAATGATGACCTGGGCTCCGTTGGCAATCGCCTCGAGGGTGGACTTTTCGTAATCATCGCCGGGAGACATCGCATAATGCCGGATGTCGACGTCGAGCTCTTTGGCTAACAGATCAATGCCCAACACCATCGCGGAATGAGCAACAACGGCAATTTTCTTCCCTTTTCCTTTGGCCTCATTGATAGCGCGAATGATGTCAAAGGCAGTAATCGGAATATTAACAACCGTTACATTTAAATTGGCTTGCCGGATAGCGTTGGCAGTGACGGCGCGGGCGGCGACAATGTTGACGCCATGCTTGATCTGTTCGCTGATCACTGTCACCGCGTCGCGGGGGCTGGCTAAGACGATTTCAATGTCCGGAAATTCGGGTGCCAGCACTTCCCGAGCCTGTTCAATCATGGTTTCATAGGGAATGAAAAATAAAATTTTGGACATAGCATCACCCCGACACAAAGTGCACCGATATGCAACACGAATAGTGTGACTATTGTAACAAGTTATTTGCCGGATTACAAGGCTCTCTATGTGTGATTGCGCGATTTTCCAAAGCGCAAAGGATATGATCTCCTGCGAGGATAAGAAAACGCGCAAAGGAGATTTCGAATTGGCAAAGTGTGCTGTTATGCGGTTGGCACGTTCTAACGCGGGTTAATCATCGTCTTTTTGTTTTATCAAAGCATCAAAATGCAAAATACTGCAACAGGCAAAAGTGTCTGCCGAAGAATAACACAGGTCAATCGTCAGCCTATAGCCGCAAAAGGCCAAAGACTATCAGAAATTTCGACAAGTCTGGATCAATTTGTTTAGTGAGAAATGAATTGGCATGCTTTGTGCTATAAAAATGACTAGGAGGTGTTAGCAATGAAAAAAGTATGGCCAATCGCTGTGTCGCTTTGCGAAGTCGGCTTGCGGGACGGACTGCAAAATGAGAAAAAGCCGCTCAGTGTGGCGGAAAAGCTGCGTCTGTTGGATAAGGTGGTGGAGTCGGGGATTAAAATTATTGAAATCGGTTCGTTTGTTCATCCCAGGGCGGTGCCGCAAATGGCTGATACCGATCAGGTCGTCCGGCAGATGAACAAGGTGGACGGTGTCGAATACCGGGCGCTGGTCGCTAATCTGAAGGGTGTGGAGCGGGCTTATGAAGCCGGTCTGTCAAAGGTAAAGCTGACTGTTTCGGCCAGCGAGGCGCACTGTATCAATAACTTTAACCGTACGCCACGGGAAATGGTCGAAAGCTTTAAAGACTGTACAGACTTTGCCGCCCGCCACGGCATGTCGGTATCGGGTGCTGTTTCGACAGCGTTTGGCTGCCCATTTGCCGGCAAGGTGCCGCTTGAGCAGGTAAAGAATGTGGTAAACGCTTTTTTGAAGCTGGGGATCACGCAGCTTTCGCTGTCAGATACCACCGGTATGGCCAACCCGCGTCAGGTGTATGAGATGGGCAGCTATATGGTTGAGACATATCCGCAGGTAGAGTGGGTTATGCATTTTCATAATACTCGTGATATGGCGCTGGCCAATATTGTCGCCGGCATTGAAGCTGGTATCAGAATGTTTGATGGAGCGTTTGCCGGTCTGGGGGGCTGTCCGTTTGCTCCCGGAGCGTCCGGTAATGTCGCGACTGAAGATGTGATTCACATGCTGCACGAGATGGGTATCGATACAGGCATTGATTTATTTAAGGCAATGGATACAGCGCGACTGGCTGCCGAACTGGTGGGACATGAGGCGTCAGGTTCTGTGCTTAAAGCCGGCCGTTGTGAGGATATCTGTAAAGAAAAAGCGCAGCACCAAAATAATAAGTAAGAATTGTGACAGGAGGAAAAACATTATGGCAGGCTTATTAGCAGGAATTCGGGTATTGGATGTATCAACAGTTATTGCGGCGCCGTTTGCCGCCGGCTTAATGGCGGATTTCGGCGCTGATGTCATTAAGGTGGAGCAGCCGGGTGATGGCGATCCGTTCCGCAAGCTGGGGCCTTACTGCGGCAATGAGGTTATGCGCTGGGCTTGTATGGGCCGCAACAAGCGCTGTGTTACTCTCGATCTGCGTAAAGAAGAAGGCAAACAGCTATTTTTGCAATTGGCGGCTAAGTGTGATGTGCTGATCGAGAACTTCCGCACCGGTACGCTGGATAAATGGGGCTTGGATGCGGCGACGATCCGTCAGGCCAATCCGGGTATCATCATCACCAGGGTTACCGGCTACGGCCAAACCGGACCATATGCTCATGTCGCCGGTTTTGGCACTCCTGCCACAGCCTTTTCCGGTATGACGTTCATCACCGGCTATAAAGACCGGCCGCCGGTCAGCCCGTCATTTTCGCTGGTGGATTACGTCAGCGGTTTGTATGCAGCAATGTCGACAATGATGGCGCTGTATCACCGCGACGTTCTCAACGGCAAGGGACAGGAAATCGATGTCAGCTTATATGAGGGGATATTCCGGATGATGGAGATTTTAGTCGCCGAATACCACAAAAACGGCCGTATCCGTCAACGGACTCCGAAGCTAAGCGGCACTTCCAGCCCCGGAGGCACTTATCAGACTAAAGACGAGAAGTGGGTTGTCCTAGTGTGCAGCACCGACCGGACGTATGAATATCTGACCAGAGCAATGCAGCGTCCTGATTTGTTGACAAATCCATTGTTCGCGACCATGAAATTGCGGGTAGAGAACGATTCGGCGATAGACGCGATTGTCCGCGAATGGATTGGTTCTTTAGCTTACGCGGCACTGAAGGAAATCGTTGATCGTGAAGGCGTGCCGGTGAGCCTGGTCTATGACGCGGCGGATATCTTTAATGATCCGCATTATGCGGCCAGGAACAATATTGTTGAAATGCCGCATCCGACTCTGGGTACCATCAAAATGCCGGGCATTACTCCTGTGTTCAGCGAGACTCCTGGCGAAATTAAATGGGTAGGAGCAAAGCTTGGCGAGCACAACCAGGAGGTTTACAGTGAGTTACTGGGATTGACTGACCCGCAATTAAAGGCATTGCGGGAAAATAAGATTATTTAACCGTTATCTGCAAAGGATTGCAGGGAGATGACAGGAAGCGCGTCGGGAGAAGCGTGCTTCCTCGCCTCTGCCGTCGACAGCTTGTACGTCAATTGATAAGAATTTTTCATAAAGGAGAAACGCTCATGAAAGATGCCAAAACAGCAACTCGCTCTTTTCTGGGTCTCGAATACAAGCAATGGGCAGGTTTGGGTTCAGCTTTTCTTGTCGGGGCGATTATTATGCTTATGCCGACACCTGGCGGACTTAGCGTACCGGGACAAAAAGCGCTTGGACTGTTTGCTGCCATCCTGATTCTTTGGGCAACTGAGCCTGTGCCCTTGCCTATTGTCAGCCTGTTGATGGTTCCGGCCGCTATTTTTACCGGTGCGGTTCCTGCCAAAGGCGCTGTTGCCAAAACCTTGGGCAGCTTTGCTACCAGTTCGTCGTTTCTTATTGCCGGATCGCTGATTATGTCGGAAGCGATGTCAAAGACAGGCTTTGCTTCCCGTTTTATCTATAAGCTTATGTCTGTTATCGGCTCATCTGTGCGCCGGATTACCCTTGGCATCATGGTGGCTAATATTATTCTTGCTTTTATGGTTCCTTCCTCATCGGCCAGGACGGCAGTCCTTTTGCCGATTTGTCTCGGGTTAATTGAGGTATTCCGGTCCAGTACAGGACAACAGGGACGCAGCAAGTTTGCGGTTCGCCTTTTGCTGACACTGGCCTTTACCAATGCCACCATCAGCTCCGGGATCCTGACAGCTACCATTCCCAATCCGATAACGGTGGAAATGGTCAAACAAGCAAGCGGATATACCATTTCCTATTATGAATGGTTTATTTACGGTTTTCCGCCTGCTTTTGCAATGACGATTTTTACCTGGTGGGCAATTGGCCGCATTTTCAAATCTGAGGTACAGGAAATCCCCGGCGGGAAAGAATTTATCACAAAAAAACTGCAGGAAATGGGATCCATGACAACTGCCGAATGGCAGACGGCAATGGTCTTTTTAGGGGTTGTCATCTTGTGGATGACAGGTAGTATTACGAAGATTGATTCGACTATCGCTGTCTTAATGGGAGTAGTCGCTATGTATATATTTCGGGTCATCACTTGGGCTGATGCCAATAAAACCCCTGCTTTCCAATTTATCATGATGCTGGGCGGCGGGTTTTTAATTGCCAATTTGTTGATCGACACCAAAGCGGCTGACTGGGCGGCAGCACAGTTGTTCAGCTTGCTTAATCTGCATGGAGCATCTACCTTAACGATCTTGCTTGTTGTTATGTTTGTTGTGCAATATCTTCATATTCCCTTTATGGGAACAACGAAAATGGGAACCATGATTATGCCTATCGTTATCGGGCTGGCGGCTACGGCCAACATGCCGGCTGTAGCGCTGGCAATGCCTGCCGGTATGTTAATCGGAGGTTACCCCCTATTTCTCTTTTATAATACTATTCCTAATTTACTTGTCTATGGAACAAATGAACTGAGGATGTCGGATTTTCCCAAAGTAGGCTTTCTGATCTGCACGGTGGCTATCATTGTATATGCAATGGTTGCAATGACTTACTGGCGCTGGCTGGGCTTGTTTTAGCCGCTGGCGGGTCAGGTAAAATAGGTTGGACCTAAATTCAGACAGGAAAAAGCTCCCCTTTAGCAGCCGGTTTTACATTCTAACACGCTGCCGCAAGGGGAGCTTTTCAAAGGCGGTTTTAGCCTTTTATCCACTACCGGCAGGATTTTAGCCGGTTTTTTTGAATTAATGGCAATAGGAAGTCGCTGCCATGGGGGTTTGCCTGTGAGTATCAACTGGCCGTTAATTCTCGATATCAGCAGAAATGTGGCGCTGATCGGTATGGGCGCGTATCTGACAACCCGGCTTCCCGCGATCCGCAGGGCGTTGGCGCAGTCAGAGTTTCGCCTGCCGGATAAGCTGGTTTTAGCGCTGGTTTTCGGATTTTTTTCCGCTATCGGCAACTGGATGGGTATTCCGGTCATGGGTTCCATGGCCAACACCCGGATTGTCGGCCCGATTGCCGGCGGTTTGCTGGGCGGCCCGCTGGTCGGGATTGGCGCCGGTGTGATCGGGGCGATTCCCCGCTATTTTATGGGTGGGTATACCATGTGGGCCTCGGTGCTGGCCAATGTGATTGCCGGTATCGTCAGCGGCCTGGCCTACCGGTATTTAGGCCCCCGGCGGCTGGAGCTAAAGGCGGCTTTTTGTACCGGGTTTATTTGTGAAATTATTCTGAAGGGCATGGTCCTGGGGCTGTCAAAGCCGTTTGAACAGGCGTGGGAATTAGAGAAGATCATCGGTGTGCCGACCGTGATCGCCAATTCCATCGCGGTGACCTTCTTTGTCTATATTGTCCGGGACGTGTTTCAGGAGCAGAAGAAGGTCCAGTCGCAATCGGCGCAGCAGGCGATGCGGCTGATTCAGCAGACCACCGAATCGCTGCGAGAGGGTCTGAACGCGAAGACCGCTGCCGAAGTGGCCGGTATTTTGTTGAAGGAAATGAATGCGCCTGCCGTCGCGATCACCGATACCGAAAAGGTGCTGGCGTATGTCGGCGCCGGTTCGGATCATCATGCTAGTGGCGCGCCGATTGCGACGAAGGTGACGCAGCGGGCGCTGCAGTCGCTGCAAACAATGATTGTGAATGATCCGGCGGAGATCGGCTGCCCGCATCCCGGCTGTCCCCTCACCGCGATCATTGATTCCCCGATCGTTGTTGACGGACAGCTGTTCGGCTCGCTGAAGCTTTGTAAAATTAATCATGAAATCATCACTCCTTATGAAGCCGATCTGATTCAGGGCATTGCGGAGTTTCTCGGACTGCTGCTGGCCCGGCGGCAGCTTCAGGAGCAGAAGGCAATGCTGACCGAAGCGGAATACCGGATGCTGAAGGCTCAGGTTAATCCGCATTTCCTGTTTAATACGCTGGGGACAGTGCATTCGTTAATCCGGATAAACCCCGGCAATGCCCGTTCCTGTGTCAAAGACCTGTCGGATTTGCTGCGGCGCGCTCTCGAACATCGTGAAGAGATGGTGCCTTTACAGGAAGAGCTGGATTTGGTGTATGCGTATGTGCGGCTGGAGAAGGCGCGCTTCCGGGAGCGAATTCAGGTGGAGGAAGATATCGAGCCTCAGGCGCTGAGCGGGAAGCTGCCGGTTTTCACTTTGCAGCCGCTGGTGGAAAACGCTATTCGCTACGGCTTGTCGCCCAAACTGGAGGGTGGTATCCTAACCATTCGCATCTGGCGCGACAACAGCCATATAGCGATCGAGGTCACAGACAACGGAGTCGGTATCGCTGCCGACAAGTTAGCGGCGATCACCCGGTTTGATGGTTCGGCGGCTAAATATACGTCCGGCGCGGGCATTGGGCTGAGCAATGTAAATAAACGCCTGCGCTTAGCCTTCGGACCCAGTTATGGCTTGCGCATTACCAGTGCGGAAGGCGGCGGTACGCGAATTCTGACCGCCATACCGGCTGAACCGGCAAAGGAGGAATCGTCTTGAATAAGTTGCAGGTGCTTATTGTGGATGACGAACCGCTGATTTGTGATGAACTGAACAGTGTTTTGGCGGCAATCCCTGACGTTAAGGTGGCCGGAATCGCCCATAATGCGCAGGATGCGGCTAAGCTGCTGACAGCGCGGGCTGTTGACGTCGTGTTTATGGATATTCACATGCCGGGGATGAGCGGCCTGGAATTAGCGAAAAAGCTGTCAAGAGGGCCGGCCGCACCGCTGATTGTTTTTGTTACCGCGTACAGCAATTTTGCTGTTGACGCGTTTAGTATCGATGCGGTGGATTACATTTTAAAGCCTTTTGACGAACAGGACATCGACCGGGTACTGACAAAGGTCAGATGGCGGCAGCAGATGAAAGGGCCGCTTCCCGCGCGGTTTCGCGGCCTGGTCCGCAAGCTGTGCGTCGAAGCCGGTGACCGGCTGGAAGTGATCGATGTCAACCGCATCCGGTTTATCCGGGCGGATGACCGCCAGGTGTTTATTCATACACTGGAGGGGCAGATATTTGAAGTACGGCGGCGTTTAAGCGAGCTGGAGGAGATGCTGGACACAGCCGACTTTTACCGCTGCCATCGCAATTATATTGTCAATGTCAATCAGATCGGGCAGGTGGCAAGCTGGTTTAACCGGGGCTACCGGTTAATCATGAAAGCGCCGCCGGTGGAGATTCCGGTGGGGCGGGTGTATGCGCACCGGTTAAAGGACTATTTATTATTGTAAATAGCATGAATATTCGTGCTTTAATTGTGCAGTTCATCCGCTGATTTCCGTTGTTGGGCGAAAACTGCTTCTTCCCCCCGCTTTCTTATATTATCCTAAATAGTAGGATATAGAGAAAGGGGTGTTCTTATGACCTTTGAGCAATGGGGCAAGAAGTATGGTTTCCTTCTGTCTATCGCGGTCTTCTTTCTCATCTGGGCTCTGCCGACACCAGCCGGAATGCAGCTGGTCCAGCATAAGCTGCTGGCGATATTCGGCGGCGCTATCGTTATGTGGATTACCATCGGCGTCAATTTTGCGGTCAGTACCTTTATTACCACTGTCTTGCTGTATTTCTGGGTTGGCAACCCGACCGGCGCCCTGGCGAAGGACGGAACCCTGATCCGCAACGCGGCGTTTGCGCTCAGTGGTTTTGGCTCAGCTTCACTGTGGCTGTTGATTACCGGTTTTGTGATCTCGATTGCCATGACCCGGACCGGGGTGGCTAAGCGGGTCGCGCTATTGATCATGAAAGGTCTGGGGCGGACGCCGGCAGGCGCTATTGGCGCATCGATGCTGGCGAATTTTGTTATTGCGCCCCTGACTCCCTCCAATACGGCGCGCACGGCAGCGATGCTGCCGATTGTCGAAGGGATTGCGGAAGCGTATAAGGCTAAGCCGGGAGAGTCCAATTTCGGCAAAGCGCTGGCCTTGTCGGCAACCTTTACCTCCAATATCACCGGGTCGGCTTTCCTGACAGGCACCATTCCCAATCCGGTATCTATCGGCCTGATCGCGGCGGCGGCAGGCGCATCGGCATTCACTACCTGGAGCTATTGGGCATTGGCTGCTGTTCCGACCAATCTGCTTATTTTGGCGGCTACTCTCTGGTTATGCGTCAAGCTGTATCCGCCGGAAGTCAAGCAGCTGCCCGGCGGCCTGGACTATGTGGATCAGCAGCTGGCGGAAATGGGCCCGGCCAGCATGGCTGAGAAGAAGGCGATTGCCTATTTTCTCCTGGCGCTGGCTATGTGGTCTACCGACGCTATTCATCAATTAAACTCGACGATGATCGCTTTTGGCGTCAGCCTGTTGATTTTCTTGCCGAAAATCGGTGTGCTGGAGTGGCGTGAGACAGAAAAATCCCTGCCGTGGGAATTATTCATGTATTTTGGCGGCGTGCTCACTCTGAGTGAAGTACTCATGAAGACCAAGTCGTTTGAATGGTTGATAAAATCTGGCATGTCGATGATGGGTCTGGAATCGATGTCGATGATGCCGCTGCTGATCATTCTCATCGGCTTCTCCATCTTCAGTCACGCGATCTGGTCGACAACCACCGCGATGACTGGTGTCATGATGCCGATTTATATCGGCCTGGCGCAGGCTCTCGGCTTTCCTGTCATCAGCTTTTGCATGCCGCTGGCGCTGATGATGGCGTATGCTCTGTTCCTGCCGTTTAATACCATGGGCAATATCATCATGTTCGGCGCCGGCTACTATACGGTCACCGAACAGGTAAAGGCCTCCGTCCTGCTGGGGTTGATTATTTGGGGGTTGTGGATTATCACCGCGTTTACCTGGTGGCGCTGGATCGGCTTACTGTAATGGTTGAGCACCGCATCAAACTAAAAGGAGGCTAACTATGGATAAAATTGATGTCATCGTTATTGGCGCAGGGGTAATCGGACTGGCGACCGCTGCCGAGCTTTGCCGCAAGTTTCCGGATGCCTGTATCGGTGTTTTTGACAAAGAGCAGCAATTCGGCTGGCACACCTCCAGCCGTAATAGTGAAGTCATTCACGGCGGGATGTATTATCCGACCGGTTCGCTGAAGGCGAAGCTGTGTGTGGAAGGGCGGCAGCTGCTGTATGAATTCTGTGAACAGCATCAGATCCCGCACCAACGGATCGGCAAGCTGATTATTGCCAGGGAAGACAGTGAAATTCCGGCCATCGAGGGAATCGCCCGGCAGGGTGCGATCAATGGGGTTGATGACCTGGTGATGATCGACAAGGCCCAGGTGATGAAGCTGGAGCCGCATATCAAGGCGGTGGCTGCCATTCACTCGCCGTCGACCGGCATTATTGACAGCCATAAGCTAATGGCCAAATTCGAAGCGATGATTCTCTCCGGCGATAATGGGTTTATTGGCTATAAGCATGAAATCGTTGGCGTTGAGTATACCGGCTCGGAATACATTGTTACCTACAAAGGACCGGACGGCCAGGTCGATCAGTTGGCCTGTGACTGGCTGATTAACGCCGCCGGACTCTGGTCTGACGTAGTACCCGGCTGGCTGGGACTGGATGCGGCCAAAGAGGGCTATAAAATCTACTGGGTCAAAGGAGAATACTTCTCGATCTCGGCGTCCAAGTCGAAGCTGCTCAACCACCTGGTGTATCCGCCGCCCTTGAAAGCGCTGGTCGGAATCGGCATCCATGTCACCAAGAGCTTAGACGGGCGGGCGCGCCTGGGTCCCAGCGCCTTCTATGTCGATTCGGTCAATTATGATGTCGATCCTGAGCATCAGCAGCAGTTTTATGATGCGGCCAGACTGTACCTGCCGTTTGTCGAGCGGGATGATGTGGCGCCAGATATGGCCGGCGTCCGGCCGAAAATCCAGTCGCCGACCGATCCGCAAAAGGATTTTGTCATCCGGCATGAGGCGGCAAACGGGCTGCCTGGCTTCATTAACCTGGTCGGCATCGAGTCGCCCGGCCTGACCGCAGCTATCGCGATCGGCCGAATGGTAGCCGGCTGGGTAGAGATCTAGCGTGGTATACAATTTATAACCGCCTGTTACAAGAAAAACCCCTGCCGATGATGGCAGGGGTTTACTGTTATAGTAGACTAATTAATTTTTTTGCTTTTCATGTAAAGCGAGTCGGGACAAAGGTCAATTTCATCAAGAAAAACCACTGTACCATAATCAACACGAACCGTATTAAAGTTTCGGATATCTTTCAGTTGCTGAAAGATCCCTTTATCTAAAAGCGGTTTAACATCATATATTTTTTGCTCGTTGGTATCGAAGGATAAAAGCAATTCATAATTAGACAATGGCTTTACTTCTACAATGGTACGCATATCATCACCCCTTACTCTAAAGGCTTGATTTTGAATAAAGTTTCGTTTTCCATTGCCAGCTTCCAATTTGCGAGTAATTCTTCTTGATGGATTAATGACCATGCTGTTACTAATTTAGCTTGTTTTGGTGGGAATTTTCCTTCGATTAGTTCACCTGTTGCAATATCAAAAATGGCTTTATGTTCGCTGTAGTATGCATGGAAATGCGGAGGATTATGCTCATCAAAAAACATTCGAATAATAATACCAAAAAACATTGATATAGTTGGCATACTATCCCACCTTTCCATTGATTAACTACAATTATATTATAACATTTAAAGAATAAACAAGGAAGTCGGTGCCGGCTTCCTAATCCATCTCCGGCCTGTGGCACGCCTCTCTCCCGCAACGCTGACGCAGATCTACGCACAGTCCTTCGTTTTCTCGTTCTCCCGGCCCTTGCGCCTGACTCAGAACAGGGCGTAGGCAGCGCGGAAAACACTATAGCTTTCGACTGAAAAAAAGTAAATACTGTTACCCCACTTTACGGTATAATAATAGTTGACAGTGTGGTCGTTGCAGACCGCAAAAGACGGCTGTATTTTGACAATATTTGCGGCAAGCAAAAAAATATGATGACAGGAATGAAGATCAGATGATAGGAATTGGAGCGCGTACACTGAAAACCGGGATTGCGGTAACCATCACCATGTTTATTTGTAAGCTGTTCAATCTGGAGCCGGCGTTCTTTGGCGCGGTATCGGCTGTGGTGAATATGCAGCCGACAATATCCCGAACCTTAAAAATTGCCGAGGATCAGGTGTTAGTCCATGTGCTTGGCGTCTCTGTTGGGTTGAGCTTTGGCTATTTGTTCGGCGGCAATCCGGTTACGATGGGTCTGGTGAGTATTGTGATCATCGTATTGTACCGGAAGTTCCAGTTCCAAAGCAGTCTGACCGCAGGCATTGTCGCCGCTCTGTTTATCCTCAGCTCCAGCCAGGACCAGTTTCTTTCACACGCCTTATCGAGATCACTGGTGATCTTTGTCGGTTTGGGTACGGCGATGATTATCAATATTGTTTTGATGCCACCACGCTATCAGAAACAGTTTATTGCCAAGCTGCAGGCAGGCAATGAGCTGGCGGTAAACAGCTTTGGCCAGGCTGTACAGGAATATGTTCAACTGGGCGACTGCCCGCCTGACTATCATCTGGAACAGCGGGAGCTTGTTCACCAGCATAACCGGCAAACCCGCGCTCTGTTCGCGTTAGTCAAGCGTGAAGGCCACTGGCTGGCGCCGTCTGTTCAAAACGAATGGCTTGCCATTGCGGAAAAGCTGCTTGATTACAATGAAGCGCTGGCCGAAGGGGCTGACCGGATTTATGCTCAGGCGGCAACCCGCTATGACCGGCGCTCAAGCCACGATTTTCCGCCGATCACTGACGAATTCAGTGCTATCCTGGCGCTGCTGGAACGCGGCTTCCGGACGATTGACAGAGTCAACGGCAAGGTCAGGCTTGCGATGATTGACGGCCAGACGACAGATACGGAAGAGGTCAGTGAAGATTACTGGGAGCGCCTGATGCTGGCCATTGAACAATGGCAGACCAGCAAGGCGGGCAGCTATTACCTGCATACCCTGCTGGAAGCGGCTGTTATGGCCAATGAAATCAAATGGGCCGCACGTCAGGCGAAGAAGCTATTGTACGAAGCCGTGCTGGTGAATGCGTCGGCGAAAAAGCGGCAATAAGACAGGGAACGGGGAAGATTGCCGCGCTTCGCTCGCAATGACAAGGAAGACCGTATGGGTTTATGCGGTAAATGAGGAAAATCCTCCAGTTTCGGAATTTGAATAGAGAAAGATGTTTCCTCTGAGGGAAGGGATTGCTGGATCTCCCGGTCCGTTCATCGCGATACGTGAATTCTTGTCATTGCGAGGAGCAACGCGACGCGGCAATCTTCCCCTCCCCTTTCAGGCTTTATAAGCACGCTTCCGCAGACCCGGGTAAAGCGTCAAATGCGATACCGCTCTCTGTGGACGCTAACGCATTGATTGCAGATTATTTGACCTTTCCAATAATCTAAAAGGGGCTGAAGCCTCCCTTGGGGACTTCAGCCCTTTTTGTCATCCTTCCTGTTTCTCCGGCTGACTATACGGCTCAGTATGAATCAGGGTTTGAATCGTCGGATTAATCTCTGCTTGTAATTTTTCCTCAATCCGGTGCACCAGCTCGTGTGCTTCCTCAATGCTCATCTGCGGGTCAATCTCAATATGCATGTCGACATAGATCGAACAGTCGCTGCCGCGGCTGCGAATCTCATGCACATCCTTGACCTGGGGAAAGGACAGGGTAATCTGTTCAATCAGGGCTAAATCAACCGCCGCCCGGTCGACCAGAATATCGCTGGTGGATTTGATAATCTCGACAGCGGCGTGAGCAATAAAGCCGGCGACAACCAGTGAGGCCAGCGGGTCGATCCAGGCTGGCGCTCCCCATTTGATTCCCAGCAGGGTCAGCAGGACTCCCAGTGAAACATAAATGTCGCTCCGCGTATGCAGGGAGTCGGCAATGAGGATATAGCTGTTCAGGCGCTTGCCTTGCCTGTATTCATACACGCTGACCATACAATTAATGATCAGTGTCGCAACCAGCGCGGCGATGGCGTCAAAGCCGAATTGCGGCACCACCGGCTCCAGGATTTTGCCGATGGCCTGTATGACAATATTTATCGTAAGCACCAGCAGCATGCCGCCAATGAATAAGCCGGAGAGAAACTCAAATTTTTTGTGTCCATAGGGATGGTCCAGGTCGACCGGCTTGGCGGCCAGAGCAATGCCGATCAGGCCGACCACATTGGAAGCGCCGTCGGTTAGAGAATGGTAGCCGTCTGCTGTCATGCTGGCGCTTTGGATATAGTGACCGATCACGATTTTAGTGAGCGCGACCAGCAAATTGGCGACTAAAATTAATAAGAGAACCCGTTGGACTTGTTTGGTTGTATGGGGCATTGTCTTCCTCCTGATCAGGCTGCTGCCACACACTGACATCGTTTTGCCGGTATGCAACAACAGGCGTTTTGACTGTTTCCGCGTAAGGAAACGGGAAAGCATTCCAGATAATTATTGAAAAATCGGCGGTACTCTGGCGCGTTCGGCACTAGCGCATCCGTGCGCGTCGCTTGGCCTTTATCGGCAGCCGGGGAAGATAAAAAAGCCATGACACAATCGTTAGACTGTCCCATGGTTATACCATTGCCCGGAGGGCCCGATTGCATGCTAAAGCATACAATCTGACGTAAGCTATTTTTTTGGATAATTATTCTTTATATCATAGCATATGATAAATCATTTGTAAATTCCACTGTTGTCAGCTTTCAAGCAAGGGAATCGCTTACGAAATAATAAAGGGCAAAAAGAACAGAAAAAGCGGGTTCTACGGTACGAAGTTTGGAGAAGATCGCCGCGCTACGCTCGCGATGACAGTGGGAAAACGCGTTATTAGTACCTAAGCCGTGTCACTGCGAGGGACGAAGCAGTCTTCTTTCTCCGTAAGCGATTGCCCTGAGCTTTCAAGGAGTCGCTCTGCGGTTAACGTAATAGAGAGCCCGATGGATCGTCTACACTAAATTGGACAGAAAAAATAAGGGCTTGTAAAATAGAGATAATAAAGTAAGGAGCGTCACACTATCATGACAAAACAAGCCCGCCGGACATTTACCAGCGAATTCAAACAACA